>SKEG01000043.1_pt1 | contig 151022 bp, 122 predicted proteins | sample 4826631 | NCBI WGS metagenome assembly SKEG01 (sample SAMN11008815, study PRJNA524170) | human gut metagenome | biome: Human fecal sample; material: Feces; isolation source: fecal sample from pouch patient p26, p34, p50 | host: Homo sapiens | place: Israel: Tel-Aviv | collected 2016-11-02
GAAGTAAACCCCCTTGAAGACGACGAGGTAGATAGGGCAGAGGTGGAAGTGTGGTAACACATGGAGCTGACTGTTACTAATCGGGTGAGGGCTTGACCAAGAAACGCAGGTTAAGAATTGATTCAAAGAGTTTGATTAACGATCAACAAGCATGTATGTAGTTTTTAAGGTACAAACCTTAATTGAATATTTAAGTAATCCTCCTTAGCTCAGTCGGTAGAGCATGCGGCTGTTAACCGCAGTGTCGTTGGTTCGAGTCCAACAGGGGGAGTTTTTTTGTTTCCTGTAAATGTAAAGTTTATGGGATTTTTTTATGCTTGATCTGTGACAGGATAAGGATGTAAAAACGTGCAGATATAAATAAGATACATTTATATCTGCACGTTTATTTTTGTAACTACAAATAGAAATATTGACTGTTAGAGATAATCAATAAATTTATAAAGCTATGACAGAGAAATTCTGGCTTATCGAATGAAATTAGTCATGATCTTCTGCTCTGTCTCCGGAGCGTCGATACCGGCCTTTTTACCGGCTTCAATACATTTTAACAGCCAAGCCATGTTATTGCCTAACGTACGCATGATCTGGAGGCCTTCAGCGTCTTTTCTGACGTCATCCGGGGTATTGCCGTGAACCATTGTCCAGTAGTTTCCGGACACGACAGGCATCTGATGATAGGTAAAGTATTTGATCAGAACATCCAGAGTAGCAGTAGTACCGGCACGTCTTGCGGAAGCAACAGCTGCGGCAGGCTTGTGGATCATATCCTTTCCGGCCTTGGAAGCGAATTTATCCATGAATTCGATGATCTGTCCGGAAGGAGAAGCCCAGTAAACCGGAGAACCAACAATAAGGGCGTCAGCCTCTTTCATAATGGCAGCTGCGGCAGCAACGTTTTCCTGAGAAGGATCCCCGGCCTGGAAGATTTCTGCCTCCACACCGTTCTTCTTTAAGGTTTCTGCGATCTCTGTAAGAGCTGTATAAGTGCAGCCTTCTTTGCGAGGACTGCCGTTGAGTAATAAAACTTTCATTATTGTCATCCTTTCATATGATTTTTTAAGTCATCATACTTTCAATTATATACAGAGAAAAAATAATGTCAATGTTTGAAAAAAACAGAAAAAATTTTTCCGGGTAGGGTTTGAGAAAGAAAATACAAACCCTTGGAAAGCCCATATTATAAGGCTTTTCGGCCTGTTTTCCGGCTTTGTAAAAAAAATTGAAATTTTTCAAAAAAAAGCTTGCAATTATAAAAAAGGTATGGTATTATTTAACTCGTCGCTGAGGGAAATACAAAACAGCGAAACATAAAAAAGAAATATGGCTCCATGGTCAAGCGGTTAAGACACCGCCCTTTCACGGCGGTAACAGGGGTTCAAATCCCCTTGGAGTCACTTAAAACTAAACTGGATATTCATTGACTCGATTCAACATTTGGTGTTTAATACGCCGATGTGGCTCAATTGGCAGAGCAGCTGATTTGTAATCAGCAGGTTATCGGTTCGAGTCCGATCATCGGCTTTTTGGACCTTTAGCTCAGTTGGTTAGAGCAACCGGCTCATAACCGGTCGGTCCTGGGTTCGAGTCCCCGAAGGTCCATTTTAAAAGTTTTATATTTTGTATGGCCCAGTGGCTCAGTTGGTTAGAGCGCCGCCCTGTCACGGCGGAGGTCGAGAGTTCGAGTCTCTTCTGGGTCGTTCATATTTGGGGTCTTAGCTCAGCTGGGAGAGCATCTGCCTTACAAGCAGAGGGTCATAGGTTCGAGCCCTATAGGCCCCATTTTTGAACAAATTAATTGAATATGCGGGTATGGTGGAATAGGCAGACACAAGAGACTTAAAATCTCTCGGGGGCAACTCCGTGCCGGTTCAAGTCCGGCTACCCGCAGTATCAGTAAGATTCCTTTTTCAGGGATCTTTTTTTGTGTCATAAAATTTATTGATGAAACGGGAAATATTCCTAGCTTATTGGTAGGGATATTGACAAGGCTATTTTCCCATGATAGAATCCTGACAGTTGTAAAACAAATCGGACAGATATAAAAAATATATCCGTTGTCAGTATAAATATACATGGAAAGAATATAAGGAGAGGTCAGAAAATGCTGAATCAGTTTTCAAGAACAGAATTATTAATCGGAAAAGAAGGAATGGAAAAGCTGAAAAATTCCAGAGTCGCAGTATTCGGAATTGGCGGTGTTGGCGGATATACGGTGGAAGCACTGGTCAGAAGTGGCGTAGGTACCCTGGATCTCATTGATGATGATAAAGTATGCCTCACCAATATCAATCGCCAGATTTACGCAACAAGAAAGACCGTAGGGAAATATAAAGTTGACGTGGCCAGAGAACGTATTCTTGAAATTAATCCGGATGCAGTTGTAAATATCCACAAAACATTTTATGTGCCGGAGACAGCAGATTCCTTTGATTTTTCCCAGTATGATTATGTAGTCGATGCGATCGACACTGTAACTGGAAAGCTGATGCTCGTAGAGCAGGCAAAGGCTTCAGGAACACCGATCATCAGCTCTATGGGGGCCGGAAATAAGATGGATCCAACAGGTTTTATAGTGACAGATATTTATAAAACGTCTGTCTGCCCCCTTGCAAAGGTCATGCGCCGTGAACTGAAAAAACGGGGAATCAAAAAACTGAAGGTGGTTTACTCACAGGAGAAGCCAATGACTCCAATTGATGATATGGCGATCAGCTGCAAGTCTCATTGCATCTGTCCTCCGGGAACAGAAAGAAAATGTACTCAGAGACGTCAGGTACCGGGAAGTAATGCCTTTGTGCCTTCCGTAGTGGGACTGATCATTGCCGGTGAGGTTGTAAAGGATCTTATTAAATAAAAATTGGATCATTCTGTGTTACTGAGAAGGGAATGAACAGTAACCATTCTGTAAGAACAGATATTGCATGTATACTTATATTGTGCAATATCTGTTTTTTTGTGATAAAATATTTTTACAGATAGTTTTGTAAATAAAAGAGAAGGACAGATAAAGTATGGGGATCGTTGAAAAATTTATAAAAGAAGGACAGCTGACAAAGGAAGAATATCCGGAACTTCTGCACTTATACCAGGATCCGGATGCGGTTCGTCTGCTTCGGGAAGAGGCTGTCCGTATACAGAAAAAATATTTTGGAAATAAAATATATACAAGAGGTCTGATAGAATTTACTAATTACTGCAGAAATGACTGCTATTACTGCGGAATCCGCCGTTCTAACAGGAATGCCAGCCGTTACCGCCTTACAAAGGAAGAAATCCTGCAGTGCTGCGAGAATGGCTATGAGCTGGGATTTCGGACATTTGTGCTCCAGGGAGGGGAAGACCCATGGTTTAATGATGACCGGATGGTTGACATCATCCGGTCCATCAAACAGGGATATCCGGACTGTGCGATCACGCTGTCCATTGGGGAGAAATCAAAAGAAAGTTATCAGAGATTTAAAGATGCCGGAGCAGACCGCTATTTACTCCGTCATGAGACGGCCAGTGAGGATCATTATCGTTATCTTCATCCGGAGAGTTTAAGTCTTGCAAACCGTAAACAGTGTCTTTATACCCTGAAGGAACTGGGATATCAGATAGGTGCCGGATTTATGGTAGGTGCGCCGGGACAGACGCTAGAGTATCTGGCGGAAGACCTTGTTTTTCTTAAAGACCTGAATCCGCATATGGTGGGGATCGGACCATTTGTCCCGCACCATGATACGAAATTTGCAGAGGAACCGGCAGGAAGTGTGGATCTGACACTGTTTCTGCTGTCTGTCATCCGAATCCTGCTTCCACAGGTACTTCTTCCGGCAACCACAGCACTGGGGACCCTGGACCCCAGAGGCAGGGAAAAGGGTTTTCAGGCGGGTGCAAATGTGGTAATGCCCAATCTTTCTCCGGTGAAGAACCGTAAACAGTATGAGCTTTATGATAACAAGATCTGTACAGGCGAGGAAGCAGCAGAGTGCAGAGGGTGCCTTACCAGACGTGTGGAGTCTGTAGGCTATGAAATCGTTACAGACCGTGGAGATTCCCCGATGACAGATTGACACGGGGTACAAAATACTTTCTTTTTTCAGCGATTTAAGGTAAAATATCAGTAAGATCAGATTGCTAAAAAATTAACAGCTGGTCAGAAATAAGCGGAATTTTCCTGCAAAGCGGAATGCAGGAAAAATGATGGAGTGCGTAAAATATGGAAAAATCAGAAAATGCTGTGCGGAGCAGACTTCTGGAAGCGGGGAAGGAAGAATTCAGAGACAGGGGATTTCTGAAGGCTTCTCTTCGTGCGATCTGCAAAAAAGCAGATGTGACTACGGGAGCGCTATATTTCTTTTTTGAAAGTAAAGCAGCTCTTTTTGAAGAAATCGTGGAAGAGACGGTAGAGGATCTGAAGCGGATCATGGGAGACTTTACGGATCAGGAAAAACAACTGCATCCGGAAGAATATGACAGGATACTTATGGAATTTATCTGGGAAAACAGGGACATCGCAAAAATCCTCATAGATGGAGCTGAAGGTACCAGATATGTGAATTTCCGTGAGGATGCCTGTACGAAAATGGAGCAGATCCTTAATGAACGTTTTCAAAAGGAATGTGGACAAGAAGTTGATCACGAGCTGGTACATATCCTGGTACAGATGAAATTTCAGGGATATTGTGAACTGCTCCGGGGAAACTGCTCTAGGGAAAAACTCCTGGAAATTTCCAGAATTCTGCAGATATGTTCCAGCCAGTGCCTTCTGGCAATTGAGGCAGAACTAAACAGAAAGCATTAAAAACCATTGCTCATTCTCCTAAAGTATGTTATGATTAACTTGGTTAGTTTTAACAAACCGAGGGAGGTGTAAATAACGTGAGATCAAATGAATCATCTGAAGATTATTTGGAAACGATCCTGATCCTTGGAAACAGGAGCTCTCTTGTAAGAGCTGTGGATATCGCGGCAGAGATGGGCTTTAAGAAACCGAGTGTCAGTGTTGCCATGAAGAATCTTCGCCAGAAAAATCTCATCACAGTAGCCGACAACGGAGATATCCGTCTGACAGAGGATGGACATAAGATTGCCGATAAGGTATATGAACGTCATCAGCTGATCTCTTCCTGGCTGATGATACTGGGAGTCCAGGAAAAAACAGCGATTCATGATGCCTGCAGGATCGAGCACATAATCAGTGAGGAGAGCTTTCAGGCATTGAAAAAGGCAGTTTATGAGCTGAGGGAGCAGCAGGCTGTGCTCCATGGAGAAACTGCGGATCAGGTTTGATCCCAGCAGCAGAAGCTATCAGGAATTGACAACTGAAAAAATAAGAATATAATGGAAATCCAGGTTATGAAATGGAGGATACCAAAAGATGAAATTACTTTTTATACGACATGGAGACCCGGATTACACAATAGATTCCCTGACCGAAAAGGGCTGGAAGGAAGCGGAATTTCTTTCTGAAAAGATCGCAGCTCTTGATGTCAGGGATTTTTATGTTTCTCCGCTTGGAAGAGCAAAGGATACCGCATCCTGCACACTGAAGAAAAACGGAAGAACAGCTACAGAATGCAAGTGGCTGAGAGAATTCGACGTAAAGATCAGAAGACCGGATCTTCATGGGGAAAAGATCATTCCCTGGGACTGGCTTCCCCAGGACTGGACGAAGATCGAAAATTTCTACAGCTTTGACCGTTGGTGGGATAATGACATCCTGCGAGAGGGAAAAATGAAAGAAGAGTATGACTGGGTCACACAGAATTTTGAAAAAGTTCTGGCAGAGCATGGCTATGTGCGGGAAGGACATTATTACAGAGCAGAAAAAGCCAATGAAGATACGCTTGTGTTTTTCTGCCATTTCGGTGTAAGCTGTGTACTCATCAGCTATCTTCTCAGTATCTCTCCGCTGGTGATGCTGCAGAATTTCTGTGCGGCGCCGTCATCGGTGAGCACCATTGTTACAGAGGAGAGGCGAAAAGGGATCGCGTCCTTCCGTATGAGCTCTTTTGGAGACATTTCTCATTTGTATGCGCATCAGGAGCCGCCGGCTTTTGCTGCCAGATTCTGTGAGACATATGATAACAAAGAGCAGAGACACGACTAAAAAGCGAAAGAAACGGCTGTAATATTTCGGCTTTTTTCGGAAGACCATGGTAAATAATGATCAGCAGGATTATTTTGGAAAATGATTAGACTTCGTTAATAAATTTTATAAATTTATTAGAAATTGTACAAATTTCTCTCACATTTATCCTGTATGATATAAACATCTTAAGAGAACAGAAGCTCTTAAGAAAAACTCTTTCCTTTCCCTAAAATATGTATGAAGATAAACCACCGTTCCATTGGCAAGACAGAGCCGACAGGACGGTGGTTTTGCATTGCAGAAAAAAACTGCCGAATGACAGAGGAGATAAAGATTTCCAATGTGTATCGGCAGCGTTTTTTTGTTGTCTGAGATTTATTGGATATACAGCTTCAGGCCCAGCTACGGCCTGCGATAGCGGTTAAAGCAGGAATATATTTCCTGGATCCTGGGCATGGCATAACCGCATGGAATATAAGAGCCTTCCGAGAAGAAGGACAATCCCTGCCTTTTCAGCTGAGTATCCAGATAAGTGATGATCTCCGGCAGAGTACGTTTTCCGTCAATAAGATGTTCGCAGGCATATTTCAGAAGCAACGCCAGGGATGCAGTTTGCTCGGAGTCGATCAGCTGCTCCACATAGCGGAGATCCACTTCGGTTTTTCCAAGAGAAAAGCCATCTTTGCCGTGAACCTTGGTTTTCAGTCTTTCCGGCTGTCCGGGACGGCTGTGGCGGGATGGAGCCACTTTGGCCCTGGTCATGATGCGATGGCTTTCCGGAAGGCGGAATGCAGGGGCCTCAATGTCTGAGAGAGGATATTCCTGACAGAGCTTTTTGGTGACTGCTGTGATGTCCACCGGATGATAATTATCCATCTGGATCACAGTGTCCGCAATATGGAAAAAAGCTCCGGAGCTTCCGGCAACCAGGATAGTGGAGATCTCTGCCTTTTCATAGAGATCCCGGGCACGTTCCAGAAATGGAGTGATGGGCTCCTTTTCCCGGCAGATCACCCGCTGCATGAAGGAATCACGGACCATAAAGTTGGTGGCAGAGGTATCCTCGTCAAGGAGAAAGACTTTACTTCCGGCCTCCATACTTTCCACGATACCGGCAGCCTGTGAAGTGCTACCGCTGGCATCCTCTGTAGAAAAGCAGAGGGTGTCTTTTTTATTTGGAAGATCGTTGATAAAAAGAGAAATGTCCACATCTTTGATAAAACGGCCGTCCTCAGAGCGAAGCTTCTGAGCAGAAGGATCGGTAATGACATACTCCCGGCCATCGCCGGAAATGTGATCGTAAATTCCCAGCTCCAGTGCGTTAAGTAAGGTGGATTTGCCATGGTAGCCGCCACCTACGATCAAGGTGATGCCACAGGGAATGCCCATGCCTGTTATGGTTCCTCTGTGGGGCAGCTCCATGGAAACCCTCAGGCTTTCCGGAGAAACAAAAGGAACAGAGTTTTTCATCGGGCGTGAAGAGATGCCGCTTTCCCTGGGGAGGATAGCGCCGTCACTGACAAAGGCAGCCAGAGAACGTTTTTTCAGCTCCTGACGGATAAATACCTGATCTTCGGCAAGGCAGATGGCTTTTCTCAGCGCTTCCTGGTCAAGATTCCGGTAAAAAAATGCCTTGTGAATACAGGCCGGAAGAAAATCGAAGAGGATTTTTTCCAGTTCGGGAGAGTTGATGGTTCTGCCATTGGCCGGAAAACCGATGAAAAAACGGGCAGTGATGCCTTTTTCCGTTATTTCACAGGCGGTACGTGCAAGAACCTCCTGACCACAGTGGCTTACTGAGATCAGGCCGCTTTTTCCGGAGCCTTTTGCACGGAAGGTATAACGGTTTACCTGCTGTTCAAACTGGCGGTTCAGAAAGTCTCCCAGTGTGATGCGGGTCAGGGAATCCTTATAATATTCTGCCGGAAATCCGGTGTCTCGGTGGGAAAGCTTCACACTGATGTGAGAGGGAGAGGCAAAAGGATCCCCCTGCACGTGGTCAATGGACAAAATATAACGGTCAAACTGGTATGCGCCCCGCAGAGACTTGTATGCAGGATAGCTTTTGCGGTTGATGCTGTGAAGAAGCTCTTTTAGCTGAGCAGATGCTTGCATGTTGTTTCCTCCTTTGCCCTGTTGGAGCATACAGGTAAAGTCTACGGTGAAACAGAAAGCTTTCCGTGTGTGAGATACCTGAAAATTTTGGATACAGGGCCAATTCTTAAGAACTACTATAACGAATCATAAAGATTTTGTAAAGAATGGGAATTGCGGTGGAAATTCGTAAATGTTTGACCTATAATAGTAGACAGATTGCAGATAATATGATGAGAAACGGCAGCTGCCGGAAGCTATAAAGAAAGGTGGACCACTAAAATGGAAAGAAGAAATGCGTGGCTTTCTTATAAGGAAGCAGAAGAGACAGAAATGGAGAAGCTTGCGAAGGCTTACAGAGAATTTTTGGATAAAGGAAAAACGGAACGGGAATGTGTTGCAGAAATCGTGAAGGAAGCAGAGGCTGCCGGATATGAATCTCTTGAGTCGAAGCTTGAAAAAGGCGAGAAGATCAAGGCCGGTGACAAGGTTTATGCGGTAGGGATGAAGAAGATCGTTGCTCTGTTTCATGTAGGAACGGAAGAGCTTTCCGGAGGTATGAGCATTCTCTGTGCACATATCGATTCTCCGCGACTGGATGTCAAGCAGAATCCTCTGTACGAGGATACGGATCTGGCTTATCTGGATACCCATTATTATGGTGGTGTAAAGAAATACCAGTGGGTGACATTGCCTCTTGCCATGCATGGTGTTGTTGCAAAAAAGGACGGAAGCATTGTGGAGATCAGCATTGGTGAGGATGCGGAAGATCCGGTACTTTACATCACAGATCTTCTGATCCATCTTTCCGGAAAACAGCTCCAGAAAAAGGCAGCAGAGGTTATTGAGGGTGAGATGCTGGATATCCTGATCGGCAGCAGACCTCTTGCAGAGCTTCCGGATGATTCCAAAAAGGATGCGGTAAAACAGAATGTGCTGAAGATTTTAAATGAGAAGTATGGTATTGAGGAAGAGGACTTTCTTTCAGCAGAGCTGGAGATCGTTCCGGCAGGAAAGGCAAGAGACTGTGGACTTGACCGCAGCATGATCGCAGCATATGGACAGGATGACCGTGTATGCGCTTACACATCCCTTGCGGCAATGCTGGAGATGGAGGAGACACCGAAGCGTACCGGCTGCTGTCTCCTTGTAGATAAGGAAGAGATCGGAAGCGTTGGTGCCACAGGCATGCAGTCCAGATTTTTTGAGAACAGCGTGGCAGAGCTTCTGGACGGAATGGGCTGCTATTCCGAGCTTGCATTAAGAAGAGCTCTCCGTAATTCCAGCATGCTTTCTTCCGATGTAAGTGCCGGCTATGATCCGGCCTATGGTGAGGCTTTTGAGAAAAAGAATGCAGCATATCTTGGACGCGGTATCGTTCTTAACAAGTTCACCGGAGCAAGAGGAAAATCCGGTTCCAACGATGCCAATGCAGAGTACGTTGCAAGAGTTCGCAGGATTTTTGATGATCACAATGTTGCTTTCCAGACAGCAGAGCTTGGAAAGGTTGATTTTGGCGGAGGCGGAACCATCGCTTATATTGCGGCACTTTACGGAATGGAGGTTATCGACAGTGGCGTGGCAGTGCTGAGTATGCATGCTCCGTGGGAGGTTACCAGCAAGGCGGATGTATATGAGGCATACAAGGCATATAAGGCATTTTTACTTGATGCATAAACAGATGTATAAATGTGCGTCAGTTTTGAAGACATTCAGGTGATCTTTTCGTTACAGATCAATGAGCGGGGTTTTCCCGGAAATGACAGAGCAGTCTGCCTGCTGCTGTTTTGGCTTGGAGCGTTCCGACGAGAAACAGCAGTATCCCCTGCAGACTTCGCTCTGTATTTTTAACCTGATCAGGGAAGCTCTCTGTTTCAATGGCGAAAAGCAATAAGCAGAGGAGGGGCTTGCCTGGGACTGATTTACTTTACAAGGAGTAATTTTATTATGGAAGATGCATTGGTACGGGTAGTAGATCTGTGCAAGGTTTACAATCCCGGAGAAAATGAGGTGCGGGCGCTGGATCATGTGGACCTGGAGATCCATAAGGGTGAATTTGTGGCTATTATCGGACAGTCCGGTTCCGGAAAATCCACCTTTATGAACATGCTGGGCTGTCTGGATGTCCCCACCTCCGGGAAATATTATCTGAATGGAACAGATGTATCCACAATGAAGGATAATGATCTCTCGGTGGTACGAAATAAGGAGATTGGTTTTATCTTTCAGGGCTTTAATCTGATCGCAAATCTTACGGCGCTGGAAAACGTGGAGCTTCCTCTGATCTATCGTGGGATCGACCGGAAAACAAGAAGAAAGCTTGCTGTGGAATCTCTTAAAAAAGTCGGACTTGAGAAACGTATGGATCATAAGCCAAACGAAATGTCAGGGGGACAGCAGCAGCGTGTGGCTATTGCCAGAGCTATCGCAGCCAGGCCGCCGGTGATCCTGGCAGATGAACCAACGGGAAATCTGGACTCTGCATCCAGCAGGGAAATTATGGAAATCCTGAAGGGAATGCACAGATCAGGAGAAACCTTGATCCTGATCACTCATGATAATGGGATTGCGGCTCAGGCCAGACGTGTGGTCCGGATCATGGATGGAAAAATTGAATCAGATACGATCAATGAGGAATTTGTCGAGGAGGCTTAAGAATGAAAAAAGGGAAAAAGATTGTGATCGGTGTGGTAGCAGTGGCTGTTGTGGCAGGCGGTATTTATGCGGCATCAGGTGCAGGCCGCAGGGGATCACAGATTCCGCAGGTTGCTGTTACCAAAGCGGAGACAGGAGATGTGGAGGAGATCGTAGATGCAACCGGAACCGTTGTCAGTGATGAGCAGAAGACCTTTTATTCTCCTGTGAACGCACAGATCAAAAACGTATCCTTCGCAGAAGGCGATACGGTTTCAAAGGGAACGAAGCTGATAGAGTTTGAAGTGAAGGATCTGGAGAGGGATAATCAGAAAGCAGAGCTGAATGTACAGTCCGGACAGTATGATTACAAAAATTCCATCAATAAATCCAATGAGGCCCAGAAGAAGCAGGACAGTGCAAAAGCAAAGGTTTCCAGTCTGGAACAGCAGGTAAGGGAGCAGCAGAATTATCTGGCTTCCCTGAGATCACAGCTGGCGTCTGTACAGGCTCAGGCTGCGGCAGATGCGCAGGCACAGGCCCAGGCGGAGACCCAGGCAAAGGCAGAGGCCCAGGCTGCCAGGGATGCAGAGACTCAGAGAGCGTATTCAGAAGCGCTGACTACATATCAGAATGAGACACTTCCGCAGTACCAGCAGGAGCTGGGACAGCTGAATTCCGATTATGTAACGGCACAGAATGCTTATAATCAGGCAGATACCAGTTATCAGATGGCTTTTGCACAGTGGCAGGCAGACCAGAGCGATGAGAATGCCCAGGCGCTGGATGAAGCGGAAGCAGCAAGAAGTCAGGCAGAGATCGCCTGCCAGGAAGCAAAGGAAGCTTATGAGGATAAGAAGGCCAGCCAGCCAAAAATGCCGGAGTATTCCGATTACAGCAGTAGTGTGGCCGGTGATTTTGTTACCGATGGAGCTTCAGAGGAAACACAGGATCTGACAGATCATGCATCTGCGGATGCTTCTTCTGCAGGAAGTACAGTGGATACTTCTGCCATTGAGAATGCGATCGAACAGGCAACCTCTGATCTGGCGGATCTGCAGTCGGATCTTGCTTCCCAGAAATCCATTGCAGAGGCGGATTCTGCCAGCCTTACAGAAGAAGAGAAAGAAAAAATGCGTGTCAGCAACAATCTTACTGAGCTGGATGCAAAATCTGCGAAAGAGCTGGTAGAAGAAGGAAAGAAGGGCATTTCGGCGGATTTTAACGGCGTCATTTCCAAATCAGCAGTCCAGCAGGGCGCAGCGGCAACACAGGGAATGGAGCTTTTTACCCTGCAGAATACAGATAAGGTCAGCGTTGATATCAATGTGTCCAAGTATGATTACGATAAGGTAAAGGAAGGCCAGAATGCGGACATTACCATCGGCGACAGGAAATATACCGGCAAGGTGACTAAGATCAGTCACATTGCGACAACCAACGAAAAGGGCTCCACACTGATCTCTGCCACAGTGAGCATCGACAAGCCGGACAAGGATATTTTTCTGGGAGTAGATGCGAAGGTAAAGATCTATGCAGAAAAGGCAGAGGATGTGGTAACGCTTCCGGCAGGCGTGGTAAATATCGGCAAGGATGGTTCCTTCTGTTATGTGCTGAAGGATGGTGTGATCACGAAGCAGGATATCACAACAGGAATCAGTTCCGAGGATTCTGTTGAGATCACAGATGGCATTAAAGCCGGAGATAAGGTCATCGAGGATCTGGGCTCCCTGGAAGAGGGAATGAAGGCAGAGGCAGCAGCGGCAGACAGTGACAGTGCAGCAGAGACAGGGGAGACTGCTAATGAGTAATATTTATGAATATATCAAAATGGCGATCCATAATATCATGGCCAATAAGGGAAGATCCTTTCTCACCATGTTAGGGATCATCATCGGTATCGCATCTGTGATCGCCATTGTGTCCATCGGTGAGGGTACGAAGAATCAGATGAACAGCGAGATCAATGATATCGGCGGCGGCCAGATCGCTGTTTACTGCAGTGATGATGCCATAGCAGACCAGGTCTGGATCGAGCCGGAAGATATTGATGCAGTCCGGGAGCTGGATGGCGTGGAAGGTGTTAATGTTTCAGATTCCTATACAGGCGAGACCGTAACCGGAAAGGGTGATTTTAATCTTACAGTGACCGGGGAGGCCCAGGATGCCAAGCTGGTGGACAATGCTTCTGTGAAGTACGGAAGCTATTTCGGGCAGAAGGAGATCGAAGAGGGAAAAAACGTCTGCGTGATCTCCGATGCCGATGCGAAGAGGCTTTTCGGAACGGATGATGTAGTGGGAATGACACTGGACATTACCTGCTATGATCTGACCAAGACATTCCGCATCTGCGGAGTCACCACACAGAAAGAGAACGGAACCTTTGTCAGCTATACTTACGATGGAATGCCGGTGACCATAAATGTGCCTTATACGGCCATGGACGACTTTACCGGAAGCAGCGGAGAATTTTATCAGATCATAGTTCAGGCGGATAAGAGTCTGGATTCCCAGGCGGTCGCAGATAAGATCATAAATCTTCTTGAGAGACGTCACCAGTGTGCCGGAGATGAATATTTCCAGGTACAGAGCTTCCAGGATGTTATGAAATCCATGAATCAGATGCTTGGTATGGTGACTGCGTTTATCTCTTTTGTTGCGGGCATTTCCCTTCTGGTAGGTGGTATCGGTGTTATGAACATCATGCTGGTATCCGTCACAGAGCGTACCAGGGAGATCGGTATCCGGAAATCCCTTGGAGCGAAAACCTCGTCTATTATGTTACAGTTTCTTGCGGAGGCGGCGATCCTGACGATCATAGGCGGGCTGATCGGTATTGTGCTGGGGATTGCAGGCGGCTATGTGATCTGTGCGGTGATCAGCAGCAGTATGGGAATGACCATCACACCTGGGATCAGTGCGGGAACCATCCTGGCGGCTACGCTGTTCTCCTGTGCAGTAGGTGTGTTCTTCGGAATCTATCCGGCGAAAAAGGCAGCGAAACTGAGCCCGATCGAGGCACTTAGACGGAATTAAAAAACTGTTGCTTTTGCATCAAAAATAGCAATAAAAAATATTTTTAAAAAAAATCAAAAAAAGTTTCAAAAAACCCTTGACATTTTATAGGTCTTAGAGTATCATACATATTGTTGCAGCGGTGATACGAAATATCACAAAGGAAAAGCAACAAAGATGTGCGTTTAGCTCAGCTGGATAGAGCGTTTGGCTACGGACCAAAAGGTCGGGGGTTCGAATCCTCTAACGCACGCTATGTCGAAAGGCTGGAAACCTTGAAAAATCAATGGTTTCCGGCCTTTTTTGTGCTTGTTCGTGGAACTACAACAGAAAAAATAATTGAACTGACGACAAGGAATGCAGAGCGATTATTTGATACTGGATATGGTGATGTGTAATGTGATGAGAAGAGAGAGGATAAGTTATGATATATGTAATGAGTGATATTCATGGTGATTTTCAATCTTTTTATAAGATGCTTGTAAAGATTAATTTTTCTTCTTATGATGAATTATTTATTCTGGGAGATATAGTTGATAAAGGAAAAGAAAATCTTTGCCTTTTGGATTTTATTTGGAAAAGCGAAAATATCTATCTGCTCAAGGGAAATCATGAATATTTATTTGAAAGATACCTTCAGGGAATTGTTACAGCAGAAATATGGGATGCCTGTGGAGGAACTGCTACTCGACAGGAAGTAGATAGATTATCGGCAGATAAGAAAGCGGATATCCTGATGTTTTTGAAAGGACTTCCTATATATCGGAATATCACTATTAAAGATAAGAGTTATTTCCTTACTCATTCTGGATATCATGCGGATTTTGAGATTATTGATCCAAAGACTAGACTGGTTGATATTCAGAAGTCTGTAGACAGTGCTGTAGCATGGGACCAGGAACAATATTTGTTTTCCGATGATATTCATTATATTCCTCAAAAGATCAAGTTTGATAAAAGAATCATAGTCGGACATTATGCAACACTCTTTCTTACTGAATATGGACAAGCTAATATCTATTATGGAGAAAGATACATAGATATTGATACCGGTAATGAACGAAGAAATAGGGGCGGAAGGTTAGCATGTCTTAGATTGAACGACGGGAAGGAGTATTATGTGTGACATTATAATTATCTGATGAGAGGGTTGTAGATATGGGGAAAATAATTTTGACGTCACAGGGGCTTTGTACGCAAATGGGAGATAGACTGATACATAGAGCTATTTCAGATATGGGAGACAGAGAAAACAAAAAGATTTTGCTTGTGGACATAAAGAAATATAGAATTACCGAGAAGCTAAAAGAGGCATGTATATCAATGGGGTTTGAAAAAAGTAACATATTTGTGACTTCAGAGGCTGAAGCAAGAGATTTTTCGGATTTTTTCGAGTATTACTATGTTACAGCAGGAAATACATTTGAAATTTTAAAGGAGATAAGGATTAAAAAACTTGCAGGTTTAATAAAAAGAAGTATGTTAGAAAATAATGCAACTTATATTGGTAGCAGCGCCGGTGCAATGATTGCCGGAATCGATGTTCGCCTGGCATTGGATTTTGACAGAGATACGGAGGATCTTGATGATTATAGGGCATTGTCCTTATTTAATGGGACAGTTATTCCTCATTATTCAAAAGCAGATCTCAGACGTTACATTAAAAATACAAATTCTGATGTTCTTGCAGGATATGACAAAATATATTCAGTGAATGATAATGAAGCTCTGATTGGTGAATTTGAAAATAATAGAAATGTTGATTTTCAGAGATTTTCTATTACCAGATGATCTATTATTCAATAAACTGTGGAGCTGTTAAATGCAGCTCCTTATTTATTGGCGAAAACGTCTGATTTTTTCAATACAGTTTTTGAGGTGGTTTTTTATCTGCGAATAATACAGTTGTTGTAAAAAAATCTGCATGTTACAATTAACTTATAAATAATAAAATTTTTTCCAGAAAAGTGTTATTGATATGGAATGATGTGAAAAAAGCATGTAATTTTTTAGGGTGTTTGGCTAAAATATAGAAAGATGGTGAAGTGGTGATTTCAAAAGAAGATGTTTTAGATAGGGAAGCTTTTGTTAAACAGATAGTAGATTTAGCTATGGTACTTTCAGAAAAACGTAAAAATTGTTGCTTTGCTATTGAGGGAGAATGGGGAAGCGGTAAGAGCTTTGTGTTGGAAAACATACAAGAATGTCTTCAGCCAGAACAATCAGAGGAAACTGGTGCTGATCGATTCTTTGTTGTTCGGTATGACTGTTGGAAATATGATTATTATGAAGAGCCAATAGTTGCAATTATTTCTGTACTAAGGGATCAGATAGATCAGTATATCAATTTATTGACTGATGACGCTAAAAGGGTATTATTAGAGACTGTTAAGAATACAATAACAAAAATTGCGGTTGAGGCAATAAAAGCAAAGACGGGAATTGACATGGATGGTGTTGGTGAAGTTCCAGAGGGGGATGTAAAAATATATGATAAATATTTTGGTTTCCAGAAAGTAGTTAAAAAAGTACAGAATCAAATTGAGAAAATATCACAAACCCAAACAGTAGTCATCATGGTTGATGAATTGGACAGATGTTTACCTTTATATGCAATTAAAGTTTTAGAACGTATTCATCATGTATTTAATGAGATAGAAAATGTAGTAGTTATAGTTGCAATGGAGAAAAAACAAATCAGTAATTCATTACATCAAATCTATGGGGATGAGATGGATGTTGACCGATATTTGAAAAAAATAATTGCATTCAGCTTTAAACTTGACAATGGATCTGCGCATAATTTTATTGAGAAATACGCAAGTTATATGGAGATGTTTGATATTAAAGAAAGGGATGGGCTGGAAGAATTTCTTAAAGAAATTACTGCCAATATAGATATTCGTACACAAGAAAAAATTTTTGAGAAAGCGGAAAATCTACATAGATTGTTGGCAACGCAAGAAAAAATGGATAGTGGCATTCTGGCATTTGAAATACTTACCCTGTGTATAAAGGAAAAACTGTCTGTAGTTGATTTGAGATGGATAATTGATATGTCTGGCTATTCGAATGTTGAAAATAAAATTGGAAAAGAATATTTCAACACTATAAGAGAGCGTGTAAAATATATTATAAAGTATTCTTCAACAGTTAATGGCAAAATTGTCTGTAAAGCTGATAGTTTTATTGATAGAATGATTTTTATAATTGCTGGGTTAGACAACGTATATAAAAATAAAGTATGTGCAGAATTTTTTTGTGCAGATGAAGAAGTAGAAAATGATTTGATTTTCTCGAGAAAGATTTATGAATTATTGAAAATATAGAGGAAAAACTGAGAGTGAACGTAGAATGGGAGCGAGGTGCTATAATGACCCTAGAAGAAATTCTTGCTGGAGAATCAAAGAATGTGGAGTTCAAGGAAAATCTACCGGAAAAAAGTATAAAATATATGAAATCCGTAGTTGCTTTTGCAAATGGAACCGGGGGCAAAATTATTTTTGGGATAGCTGATAAAACCAGAGAAGTTGTAGGTTTTGACAAGGAAGATGTGTTTAAGAAAATGGATGCAATTGCCAATGCTGTGTCAGATAGCTGTGAGCCGGCAATTATTCCGGATATCAGCTTACAGACGATTGATGGTAAAACGGTCATTGTAGCAGAAATCTCTGAGGGAAGACAGAGACCATATTATATAAAGGCTCTTGGTAGAGAAGGCGGCACATATGTTCGAGTTGCTGGAACAACACGCCTGGCTGATGAGTATATGGTAAGAGAACTGATGTTTGAGGGCGGCAATCGTTACTTTGACCAGGCTTTGTGCAGTGGTTTGACTATCACAGATGAAGAAATTGATGCACTTTGCAAATCTATGAAAGAACAGGCAGTCAAAAATGCACATACTGAAGGTCAGAAAGCCTCCATCAAAGATGTTGGCAGGCAGCAGCTTCGTTCCTGGGGGATTTTAATTGAGCGTGATGGAAAAGATTATCCGTCCAATGCTTATGCCATTTTAACAGGGCATGGCGGACTTCATGTTGCAACGCAATGCGGTGTGTTCAAAGGAACAACGAAAGCTGTTTTTGTTGATCGGCGGGAGTATACAGGTCCGCTTTGGGAACAAATAGAGGAAGCATTTCAGTTTGTTCTGCGGAATATTCATCTGGGTGCAACTATTGTCGGTATTTACCGCCGGGATATTTATGAAATTCCACCAGATGCGATTCGTGAGTTGATCATAAATGCAATGGTGCATCGCAGCTATCTGGATCATGGCATGATTCAGGTTGCGGTGTATGATAACAGATTAGAAATTACTTCACCGGGAAAACTGCCGATGGGACAGACTCTGGAGCGTATGAAAGAAGGTTATTCCAAAATCAGAAATGAAGCACTTGCACATGCGTTTTCCTATATGAATCTAATTGAACATTGGGGCAGTGGTATTCCAAGGATTATTGAAAAAGTAAAAGCTGCCGGACTGAAGGAGCCAGAGTTTATTGGTGGCGAAGTTGATTTGCGTATCAATATCTATCGAGGTCAGGTTGACATTAATGACTGTAGCACTGCCGTTAAAATGCCGTTAAACCGCCGGAAAACCGCCGATAAAGTGCCGGTAAATGAACAGGAACAGCAAATTTATAAATATGTGTTGGAAAATGTCGGCATTACAACAACGCAGGCGATGGAACTTCTTGGTATCAAACAGCGTAGAACCAGAGAAATATTGGGAAAAATGGTTGAGAGCGGCTGGTTGAAAAAAGAAGGTGCTTCACGAAGTACGGTTTATGTAAGAAATACAGAAGAAAGATAAGGTGGCATAGTTAAAATAATATAAATTTTCCACAAGTTGGGAAAGATTTCAAATAGTCAGTCGTTGGGTGTGGCGACATATGAATTATCAAAATTGATTCCAGAAGATTTTTAAGTCTCACCTCCATCAATTGATGAGATTGAAAATGAATTACGAAAAGATACGGAATAAGGTAAGGGTGCATATGAATATTTTGGTGATTGGTAATGGATTTGATCTTGCTCATGGACTTCCGACATCTTATAAGGAGTTTTTGAAGTTTGTTTTAGAAAGTGAAGATATGTGTTCTCGGTTTCAAAAAAATGGACTTGGAGCTAAGGAAAGTGCTTCAGCTGTTGCAGAAATTAAAGAGATGATAAAAGATAATTTTTGGATTAATCATTTTGAGAAAGTTTCTGAGTGTGGAGAAAATTGGATTGATTTTGAAACGGAAATTTCAAAGGTAATTCAAGAAATAGATGCAGTTCGGAAACTGATAAATGAAGCTAGAAGAAATCCAATGGAAGAAGCTAAGTATTATAGAGAGATTGAAAATCAATATGCTGGATTTAGTGAGAAATTTAGTTTAGATGACGTTTGGGATAATCCAAAGGGAATGCAATTGGTTAAAGAGAATTTGTTAAGGGACTTAAATCGTCTTACACATTGTTTGGAAATTTATCTCTGTCAATATGTAAATAAAATAGAGATTAATGGAAAAGAAATAGAGATGCTTAAGAACTTACAAATTAATCATGTTCTTAGTTTTAATTATACAAATACTTTTGAAAGAATATATGGAAATTGCAGAGATGGTGTGAAGTATCATTTTATACATGGAAAAGCAGATATTAAAAATAATGCAGATACTTGCAATATGATTCTTGGAATTGATGAATATCTTACGGATACTGAACGGGATAGCGACAATGCGTTTATCGAGTTTAAGAAATTTTTTCAAAGAATATACAAAGGAACAGGTGCAGAATATAAAAATTGGATTCATCGAATAGAAAAGATGAGACAAGACTTTAAAGTGGCATATTATGACCCAGATGAAATATATATATTGGGACATTCCCTTGATGTTTACTGATATGTGATAAAGAAGTAATAGAAGTGTAAAAAATTTTGCCGTTCCTATCCGGCACTTATCGCTTGTGTCGGATAGGTCGGGCGGTCATTCGGGCAAGTCTACCTTGCCGACGAAAGAGTAGTAAATATCAATGTTCTGTCTGCGGAGCTTCCCGTGTCGCTTCCCGTCCAGCGGTTCCGCTTCATGGATAACGATTTTCTCCACAAACTCCCGTAACAGGGTAGGGGTAAGTTCCTCAAAGCTGGTATGCCTGCGGACAACGCTCATAAACTTTTCAGCGTTTACCGTGGCTTCCTGCGCCTTGGAAAGCTCCGCCCGGATAGCGGCAGCCCTTTCTTTCAGCTCTTTCTGCTCGGCTTCATAGTCCGCTGACAGTTCCGCAAACCGTTCATCAGAAATGCGCCCGGTCACGCTGTCCTCATACAGACGCTTGAAGATAGCGGATAACTCCCCGATACGCTTCTCGGCGGCTTCCAGCTCCTTTTTCTTTGCGGCGTTCCTGCGCTTACCCCCGTCCTCGTTCTGCTCAATTAACAGCTTCATAAACCGGGCTTCGTGTTTTGCCGCATAGCTGGTTACTTTCCGCAGGTTGTCCGTCACTCCAGCGGTCAACAGGTCGGTGCGGATAAAGTGCGCTGTGCAGTCCCTTGTACGCTTCTTGTAGCTGCCGCAGATATAGCAGTCCTGCTTCCGTGTGTCTGTCTGGTATCGCTGCTGGTACATGACGCTTCCGCAGTCGGCACAAAAGAGTATGCCGGAGAACAAGCCCACTTCATCATAGCGGTTCGGGCGTTTGCGCTGCTTGCGTAACTCCTGTACCCGTTCCCATGTCTGGGTGTCAATGATAGGCTCGTGGTGGTTCTCGAAAATCGCCTGTTTTTCAATGGGATTTTCTACGCTGTGTTTGGTCTTGTAGGACGGTTTTTCCGTCTTGAAGTTTACCAGACAGCCCGTGTACTCCCTGTTTTCAAGGATATGTACCACGGTGTTGGTCGCCCACTTGCACTCATAGCCTGGGTGATAGCGGCGGGTGCTTCCCGTCCTGCGGTATTCCAATGTTCCCGGCGTGGGGATTTCCTGCTCCGTGAGCATACGGGCAATCTTGGTCGGCCCGTTCCCGGCAAGGCACAAGCTGTATATCTGCTTGACTACCGGGGTAGCTTCCCCGTCAATGATGAAATTTTCGTCCTCGTCCATGAGGTAGCCGTACACGGGTTTGCTCGTGACAGGCTTGCCGCTCATGCCCTTAGACCGTTTTACCGCTTTGATTTTCTTGCTCGTATCCCTCACCAGCCATTCGTTGAAAATGTTCCGCAGCGGGGCAAAATCATTGTCGCCCTGTGCGCTGTCCACTCCGTCGTTGATAGCGATAAAGCGGACGCCTTTCTGTGGGAAAATCATTTCGGTATACATTCCCACTTGCAGGTAGTTTCGCCCTAACCGTGACATATCCTTGACAATGACGGTGCCGACTTTCCCGGCTTCAATGTCCGCAAGCATGGCTTGAAAACCCGGCCTTTGGAAGTTCGCCCCAGAATAACCGTCGTCTGTGTACCATTGCAGGTTGGAAAAGCCGTTCTGCTTCGCATAGGTTTCAAGAATACGCTTCTGGTTTGAAATAGAATTGCTCTCGCCTTGCAGCTCGTCCTCATGGGATAATCTCGGATAAAGGGCGGTAATCAGGTTTCGGGTGGTCTGTCTTAACATAGTGTCCTCCATTTCCGACAGCCAGCCCCACTATTCCGTATGGTTATCATACCACATGGGGCGGCTGTCTGTATAGGGCTTTTTGCTTCTTTACGTCCCGTCAAATTGCCGATTTTTGTGTAGCAGCTTCGGCTTCCAGCACTTTCATCATCTTGTCGGCGGCGGTGGCAGTGGTGTTCTCCTTGAAATAGCCGGAAACGACAAGGACAGAGTTACCCATGCGGATTTCCGTCACGCAGTCCGGGCGGCGGGTGGTTCGGTCATGCTTTGGGGTGTTGGTCATAGGCAGCTCTCCTTTCCGTTCATCAGCGTTTTCAGGCGTTCCATTTTCTCCTGCGCCGTGGCTTTTCTGAAATTCTCCCCGGTAAAACGGACGGGGGAACACATTTCAATCAAGCGGTCATAAATCCGGGCGTGGGCGGTGTCCTCCGGGTTCTGCAATTCCTCCAGCGTAAGGTTGGTCGTGACGATCAGCGGCTTTTTGCTGCGGTAACGGCTGTCAATCACGTTGTAGACCTGCTCTAAGCCGTATTCCGTCCCCCGTTCCATTCCAAAATCATCAAGAATGAGCAGCGGGAAGCTGCATAGCCGGGAAATGTATTCGTTCCTGCCCTCAAAGCTGGCTGCAAGGTCATTGAGGATAAGGGCAAAGTTTGTCATGCAGACAGCGACTTCCTGCTCCATGAGCGCATTAGCAATACACCCGGCGAAATAACTCTTGCCTGTGCCGACTTTGCCCCACAACAGCAAGCCGATATTTTCCGCTTTCATCTGCTCCCAACATTCCACATAAGAACGGGCGTGCTTCATCTGCGGGCATTTCCCGTTGTCGTTATCAAACGTCCATTCCCGCATAGCCGGATTGGTAAAGCCCCGCTGCTTCAAATGCTCGACAGCTTCAAGGTGGGTGCGCTGCTTCTCGGCGGCTTCCCGCTTTTCCCGCTCTGCCCGCTGGCAGTCGCACTCTGCCGGGTGGCGGTCACGCCCTAACCATGCAACGGATTCCTTCGGGAAATAGGCTTCTTTCGGCTTGCGGCACTTCCCGCAGTATAAAAGCCCGTCCTCCCCGGTGTAGTCCTCCGGCTCCGGCATGGTATCGGTCATATTCAAAATCATATCGTCAAATCCATTCATCATAAGCTCTCGCCCTCCTTGCAAGTGTAATCGGGTATGCCCTTTTTTAAGGCTCCCTTTGCTGCGTCCTCCTGCGACCATTTGTAAATCGTGGCTGCATGGCTCCTGTATTTCTTCCCGCTGGAAGCGATATGGCAGGACAGGCGGTCAATGTAATACTCCCATTTGCCGGGAAGTTCCCTTTTCAGCTCCGCAAGCTCTTTGTCTGAAAGAAATACATTGCTGTATCTGCCATAGGCGGCGGGGTGTCCCGTTTCTAACTCTCTCTCTTTTTCTATCTCTATATCTATCTCTTTCTTTATCTCTATCTCTGGTGGACGAATGTCGGACAAATGTCCGCCGTTTGTCCGGGGCGGCAAAAGCGCCCGGTTTTCCAGCCTTGCAGCCCGTTTCCGTTCCGCTTCGGTAGAGGACTGACCTATCATCAGTTCAATATCGGTCATGTAGAGAAGCCCGCTGTCAAGCTGCTCCACAAGTCCCAACTGCCGGAAAATCTCTAAAGCCCGTTCCACCGTCCCTATCTGGTGGCGGGTGAGCGTTGCAATCATCTGCGCCGTATAGGGGATATGTTCGTCAAGCTGCAACTTCCCGCCGTTTTTCAGCGATTTTAAGTACAGCTTCAACAGGATATTGGAGTACAAAATCCCGTCTTTCATATCCTCCAACAGCACAATGGAATCGCTGTCAAAAAAGTTCTCTTTCAGCTTGAGGTAGTAATATTTGCGGTTATCTGCCATTGGCTGCGCCCTCCTTTTTCCAGCGTTTGGAGTAGTAGCGGGGGCAGAGTACGATAATCGCCTGGAAGCTCTGCTTGCAGTCACGGGTACAGCCCCGGCATAGGTCGTTGTATGTGATACGGTTGCGGTGGTTGAGGAAAAAAGACCATTCCTCTTTCCGCTTCTTGCTCATTCTTGGCAATCGTAGGCTCCTTTCTGCCGCTTTTATCGGCGTAGCGGGATAGGCGGCATTTTCTGTATGTTCCCGGTGTCATTTTCGGGCTTTTTTTGCCCTGTAAGCCCCGTTTGGAAGTCGGGGAGTATTGCGGTAAGGGGAAAACCCGTACCCTTGTTTTTGTATGGTTTCGGTATCATTTCGGGGCGGTCTTTAACGCTCCTGTTCGTGCTTCTTCTGTTGGCTCGGCTCCCGGCGCAAAATCTGGTCGATGTTGCCCTTTACGGTCTGAAGCTGGCGGACACGCTCACGCTTTTCCCGGTAGTCGTTATATCCGGCGTTCTTCTGGACGGTAAGCTGCTCAATCTCCCTTTGCAGGGCTTTGCTGGCTGGCAGCTTCGTGATTCCATGCGCCTTGAAATAGCGGATGGCGGATTCCGCAAGGATAAAGTCGCTCTGGTGCTGCTCCCGGTAGGCTCTGCGCGCTTTCTCCGATTTCTGCGCTTTCAGCCCGTCACGGGCGGGCTTGGTGCCAATGTAGCTTAGGAGATTGCGCTGCAATTCCTTTTTGTCCGCTATGGTGGCTTCCAGTGCTTTCAATCCGGCAAGGCTTTCCTGCATATCCGCATGGGCGGCGGTAAGGGCTTCGTCCAGTTCTTCCGGGGAAGAAAAGCCGTACTGATGGTATGCGGCAAGGGTCGCCGCCATTTGCTTTAAGTTGTGCATTGTCGCCCACTTCTCATAGCCCTGCCCCTTGCCCTCGGCTTTCTTTGCGGCAATGTCAACCATGCGCTGTACAGCTTCCCGCTCACGGGCAGCGTCATTCTTCGGGGCGTTTTTCGCTGTTTTTGTCCTCTGTAACCGCTCTTTGATACTGGCGGGGTATTCCGGTATGGCTGCGACTTTTTCGGCGGTTCTGGCAGCGTTCTGCTCCAAAATGGCAAGTACGGCGGTACGGTCAAAATCGTCGCCCAGCTTCCGGGCGGTAATGGGTTTCGTTCTATCCGGCGTGAGATAAGACAGCCGCCCCCGGCTCTCCTTGACGGTCACGCCCTCACGAAGAAGCAGAGAAGCAAAATCTTCAAAGCTGGTCGCTTGGGAAAGTGCCGACCGGATAGTCCGGCGCAGTTTCGCCTTGTCCGTTTCAAACTTGGTCGTGCGGGGTGCGATACCGTTCGCAATCATGGGGGCGTTGCGCTCGTCCAGTGCGGCTTGTCCTTTCTTCTGCGCCCAGTATTCCCGGTCGGTCACTCTCTCCTTGCTGCCGTTCAAGAGGTCAATCTGGTAAAGCCCCTCGCTGTGGCACATTTCCATGACTTCGGATTTCAGATAGTTCATGGCTGCGTCTGTACAGCGGTGCTTGCAGCCAGCCCGCCGGTCTGCCGGTCTGTCCATGTGGGGCAGCATGGGAACCTCCGCAATCCGCAGACTGTTAATGACGATATGCACATGGATATTTTCGGTGTGGTTATGCCCGTCCGGGTGGGTGCAGACTAATGCCTGATGTCCGGGGAAATGCTCGGCGCAAAACTTCTCGCCCAACTCCTGCGCCCGGTCAACGGTCAAGCCGTTGTCGGGGCCGTCACGGGGGTCAAAGCTGATGATGTAGTGGTGGCTCTTTACGTCCTCCCGCTTCTGGTTTTTCTCATAGCGGAGATTCGCCCGCATACAGGCAACGGCAAAATCTTCCCCGCCGCAGTTCAGAGAGGAAATGCGGTAGTCTGCCCTCGGTATCAGCCGTCCGTCTGCGTCAAGGGTGGGCTTCATGGTAAACTCGTCATGCTCGAATGTGAGGTACTTTTCAGCGTCCCCGTAGTCCGCATTTTTAGAGCTGATATGTTTGAGTATCGCCAATGGCTTCACCTACTTTCTTGAGGACTTCAAACTTGAGGGCGGCAAGGTCGGCGGCGGCTCCCCGTACCTCGCCGGATAAGGCGGCGTAGGGTGCGCCGTATTCATTCAGACAGCGGGCTATCTGGTTTAAGTTGCCGCCGATCCGCCCGTACTCGGCGGTTAGCTTCCCGACAGCGGAAAGCAGTTCATCATTGACGGGGGAAACGGTAATCACGGGGCGTATGGTCGCTCCCCTTATAGCTTGCCGGACAAACTCGGACTGACTGATTTTGTATGCCGCCAGCCGCTCCATGAAGTCGGCGTGTTCTTCATCAGACAGCCGGGTTTTTACCACATGGCGGCGGTGGGGCGTGTTGTATTTCTTTCGCATGGTATGACCTCCTTTCGATTGCCGCATGACAGCGGCGGGATAAGCGGCGCAAGCCGCAAAGCAGGGCTTGGGGAAGGCACTCCCCAACAAGATTCCCGCAGGGGCAAAATGAGCGGATAAGCGAATTTTGGTACTGTGGTAGAATCTTGCTCTAAGAAAGTGGCGGCTTTCTCCGTCCTCAGCGTCCTTTGCTTCTCACAAACCCACAAAAGGAAAATCCGCCAACTTGCGCGGCAATCTTTTTTCACCACTACTACGGCGGCGGTGGGCTGTTTGAGCAAAGAGGATTTAGATTTTTAGCTCATATAAGGAACACGGGAAAATGGATTTTGCTACCGTAAAATGAAAAAAGCAGCAAATCTTTTTTGGAAAGACTTACTGCTTCATGATAGGCGACGCCCTTTTTCAAACTTGTTGGATGGGAATGGCTCGCGCAGCGAGGTGTTCCCATCTGGCAAGTACACAAAGGGGTAGCTGGCTTTGCCAGCGTAGGGGAGCTGTAGGCTCCCCTGTCAAAAAGAAAAGCAGGAAACCATGTTGTGATTTCCTGCTTTCTGCCGCCCGTGGGTATTAGATATTCTGTTTTTGTTATATAGCATACGATAAATCGGGGGCAAACACTATAGATTACGAATATCCTTCCGCTGATAAAAAGCAAAGCTGAACAAAGAGCCTAATATTCCGGTACATAAGAACATTACAGCCATACCGCTTCCTGCTCCCTCACCAACCAGCTTATGTAAAACCTGCGTAATCGGGTTTTGTGTAAGCATGAACGGTTCAAACACATAATCCGCCAATAAACCGCCAAGCAGAATTCCTAAGGGGATACTGCTGAACTGAACGGCATTTCTTACTGCAAAAATTCTTCCCTTCATATCTTCTGGAACATTTCGATATAAAATTACCATCTGCCCTGCATTGATAAACGGAATCGGTAAGCTTGCCGCTAAGCCAGCAAGAGACCAGACAATTCCGTTTCTGCCCAATCCCATCATAATGTCTCCCAGCAGAAAGGACAGCATTGCTGAAAGGTAAATCATTTTTGCACTGTTCGCTTTTATCTTTCCAGAAGATACGATGATTCCGCCTATGATTCCTCCAATTCCCATTACTGCGTTTACTATACCGAGCGTAACGCTATCGTTTGCGCTTCGCGAAAGAATCATCGGTGACAAAATATTCTCATAGGTTAATCGGGAAAAAAAGTTCAGCACTGCCATTGTAATAATGACAAGGAAAATCCCATTATGCTGCTTAAGATACTGAAGGCCCTCTTTACACCCAATAAAGACAGATTTCTTTTCAGCCTTCTGGGGGATATCGTCAGGGATTCTCAGCACAAAAAGCAATATCAAAAAAGCAAACAGGAAACTCGACAGGTCAATGATCAAAATCAGTTTTAGGCCACCAAACGCAAATAAAAAGGCTGCAAATACCGGGGACAGAACGGCAACAAGATTATCGGAAAATGAATTCATTCCGCTTATCTGCTCCAACTTCTCTTTCGGCACCACTTTTCCGAGTGCAACATCCGATGCCGGATCCTGAAAAGCACCCATAAAACCAATGATCATATTTACCAAATAAATATGCCATATCTGCAAGGCATTTCCGCTGTTTAAGCAAAAAATTGCCAAAGAACAAATTGCAGCGATACTATCCGATACCAACATGATCTTCTTCTTACTATGGTTATCAACGAAAGTTCCAACAAACAAACTCAGGATAATGTAAGGAAGATAGTTAAAAAATGTCATAAGCGAAACTGTCATTGCAGTTCCTTTTTGCGTATATGTCCACAGAATCAATGCAAAGGTTGTCATAGAACTGCCAAGCTGTGATAATGCCTGGCTAAGCCAAAATATGATATATCTTTTAAAATTACTATTCATTGAATTTATCTCCTTATAGATTCACTTCGTAAAAATTCTCTATAAGTGCAAAATCCAATGTGGACGATTATATTCATCTCTGCGCAAGCATCGTCCAATCACCAGACCTTGCACAGAGAACTACACTTAAATAGATTGTCATGTTGCATAGCATAATATCACTCCCTTCACTATAAGAAACCGTTTAAGAATTGGACTAAATCATCATTTATATTTCAAATAAAGGCAAATTCTCTTTATCGGTTATTGATTTGCTGTAAAAGCCTAAGAAATCCTTCTTTTCCCAGCCTTTGCTAATCCAGAATTTTTTCCCTTGCTCATTCGTTTCCATTACATTCAGACAAACTCTCGTAATGCCTTCTTTTTGCAGTGCGGCAATAGCCGATTCCACTAAACTTGAAGCGATACCTCTCCTTCTATAATCAGGCAATACAACCGTATGATAAATATAGCCCCTTCTGCCATCATGTCCGCATAGTATCGCACCTACTAATTGCCCGTCTTCATATACCACAAAGTTTGTATTTGGATTTCGTTTTAGAAAACAAGAGATACCTTCTTTAGAATCATCCAAGCTACGCAACCCCATATTAGCTGTGTTTTGCCACAGTTCAAAAAGTTCCTCGTAATCATTTATTGTCATTACCTTAATCATATCTTAACCTCAAATTCCAGTTTACCCGATTCATCAAAGCGTAAATCGTCATACCATCTTTTCAAAAAAGAGATGCCTGTTATGTGAAATCATGCCTCCGACTTTCATCTGTGAAGTGGATACTAAATGAAATCCCAACTTTTTGTATAAAGAAGCAGCAGGAACATTTTGCTCTCCAGTATCAAGTCTAACAGCAACACAGGCTTGTTGCTTTGCAAGCTCCATAGCATCATTCACAATAAGCGATCCAATACCTTTTCCAGCCGCACTTGGCCGCACCATTAACAAATGAATAACCGTCACTTTCTCATCTGGGGCGTTACTGGGCCATTCAATTTTTCTATATTCCTCTGGCTGTTGTCCGTCTAAAATAACACTACCCAATACAATGCCATTTTCCTCATAAACATACAAAGCGTTATTCTGTAAAGCTGTTTCTGCAACTTTTCTTGTGGGATAAATCCCTTCCCTAAAAACGGTGTAAGCACCATATTTTTTCTCATGGGCAAAATGTTCTATATACCCTCTTTCTATTACATCTAAATCCGCAACAATAGCCTGCCTAAAACCCATTTTCTTGTGCCTCCGCAAATTTGTATTTGTCTCCCTTCCAACATACAGCATTATAGTACATAATTGTAAAGTTTTCTATATGTTCTAATGATTTTTGAGTGAAAAGCGGTCGGTCTTTTCTATGCCCTTGCTTTACGGAATAGCGCGGGGCGACTGTCTGTACCTGTTTTGTTTTTGTGCTTCTTTACCGCACATGAGCATTTCTGACAGGGATGTTTTGAGTGAACTATTATTATGCCCTGATGCAAATGTACATATTATATATCACAATAAAAAAGCTCTTGCAGATAAGATTGCAAATGTTGTAAAAATAATTGGGCAAGATAAACTTATTGAGAAGAGTTATTCTGAAAATCCACAAATTGATTTTATTGAGCAAAAGTAGGAGAATTTACTAAGAAAATATTAATATCAGATATGTTCTTCAATTTGTATGGTGCCAGAATATGAAATGTTGCATACTCAGAGCCGAGAATATATCGTAGATGATCTTCTTGATGTGATGAAAGAAAAGGAAGTGGAAGTATGAACGCGAATCCAATTTTACTTCAGAAGAAGTATAGTCGTGTCATTGAATGTTTTGCAAAGCAGCAGGGACTTTCATTGGATGCGGCACTGAATTTTTTTTATCATTCAGAGACTTATCAGCTGATGCGTGACGGTGTATCTGATATGCACTGTATGAGTGATTTATATTTAGCTGAAGAATTGAAAGAAGAATATGATAGTAAAAACCTGTGACTTACCTGTGACAAGGGAAAAAACGGTAGCGGAAACATCCTTTTTATGCGGGTTTAGGGACAAGGGTGAAAGTTCAAATTATCTAACGCATGTATAAAGCTCTGGAATTGATCCGGAGGCTTTTGTTTTGTGTTTCGGAAATAGGCGAAAAATTGTGTTGACACTGACATTTGGCCAGAGTAGAATAAAAAAACAGAAAAGAAAAATTTTTGTAAAGCTGTTTGTTTGATACAAGCAGCTTTTTTCAAAAGAAAAAGTGAACAATAACAAAAATACAGAATACCTGAAACACAGGTGAACCTATCAGGAGGAAAAAACAATGCCAGGATATCTGATCAAAGATACAACAAAAGAAGAACGTAAACAGATCGTGGAGGAATCTCTTGGAAATATTTCCGCGAACTGTGATGGCTGTATGGCGAGACTTGCGGATATGTATCAGGATTATATTGACGGAAAGAAAGAGATCCGTGAGATCAATATGGAGTTCAATGCCAGGTATGTCCATGGAGATATGGATAAAGAGGAAAAACGAAGCTGCCCGATGTAGCGAACGGAGATTAACAGAAGCATGGATCAAAATGAAGTAAAATATGATAAGCTGCTGAAGATCAAAACCACCGGTCGTGACGATTCCAGATCGGATCAGTACTGTTATCCATACGAGCCAACGCCGTACGGGGTGCTGGAACGGCTGGCTTATTGTGGATATCTGGGGAAAAAGAATCATCTGATCGACTATGGATGTGGAAAAGGCAGAGTGGATTTTTTTCTGGCGTGGCAGGTCAGATGCCGGACTACAGGCGTGGAGTACGATGAACGTATGACAAAAGCCGCAGAAGAAAACAGACAGCGGGCTGTTTCCGGGACAAAAACATCATTTATACTGGAGAATGCAGCTCTTTTTCAGGTGCCGGAGTCCGCAGACAGATTTTATTTTTTTAATCCCTTTTCTGTGGAAATACTGAGAAGCGTCATCGGACGCATCCGGGAATCCTGGTATGAAAAAACAAGAGAAATGCTACTGTTTTTCTATTATCCATCTGACGAATATATTTCATATCTGATGACCGTAGAGGAACTGGAATTCCTGGACGAGATCGACTGTCAGGATCTTTTCGACGGAAAAAATCCCAGGGAGAGGATATTGGTATTTCAGATGGGAGAGGAGTAAAAACAACATGATAAAACTGATCGCAACAGACGTAGACGGAACTCTTGTAAAAGACGGGACCATGACTATCAATCCGGAATATATGACAGTGATCCGGAAGCTGACTGAGCTGGGAATCACCTTTGTGGTGTGTTCCGGGCGGCAGTATGACAGTGAGAGGAAGCTGTTTGAGCCGGTGAAGGATCTGGTGTATTTTGTGTCGGATGGCGGTACGGTGATCCGGAAGAATGATAAGATCCTGAAGGTACATACACTTCCGGATGAGGTTTGGAAACGCATGCATCATATGGTGAAAGAAAAAATGCTGGAATGTGACTGCTTTATTGCCACACCGGAGTGCTGCTATGCGGAGAATGAGAATGGAAGGATGTTCCGGTGGCTGCGGGATTCCTATGGCTATGATATGAGAAAAGTGGATGATCTTTCTTCTCTTCAGGGAAAACAGGTGCTGAAATTCTCTGTCTATCACCCGGAACGGTGCGAGGAGCTTTGTGCACCGTATTTTACACCGGCATGGAGGGATAAGGTAACGTTGGCGGCTGCCGGAAAAGAATGGATGGACAGTACTCCGCCGGAGGGCGAAAAAAGTACAGCTGTCGAATTTATCCAGAAACAGTTAGGAATTTCTCCGGAGGAAACCTGTACATTTGGAGATAACCTCAACGATATCGCCATGCTTCAGAAAGCGGGAAGGAGCTATGCGGTAGCCAATGCCAGAGCGGAAGTGCAGGCAGCAGCCAGGGAAGTATGTCCGTCATACAGTGAAGACGGAGTCTTACAGATTCTGAAGGGGATTGTTTCTGAAAGCAGAAAATAATAAAGATACATAAAATATGTGCTTTCGATAAAGAAAAGTCACCGGCCAGGGGTTGACTTTTAAAAACAATTCTGTTAAATTGAAAAAAATTGAAAATTTTAATTCCATGAGGGAGTAGTTCGCACGTAAGTGTGATTTGTCAACAGACCCGGTTTTTTCTGAAAAACCTGGCAAATCTTAAAGAATGAGACTCATGTATGCTTTGTTATATTTTATTGCAGCAGGGCATACATGGGTCTTTTTTATGTAACAAAAGAATGCCGGAAAGAATTTTTTCAGCAGGGCGGGCGACAATGAATCTCCGGGTTATGGGAAATAAAAAAAGAAAGTGAGAAGAAAAATGGAAAATCTGGTAAACAGTTCACCGCTGATCCTTGTGTTAGTTTTTCTTGTGATCGGCTTTGTGTTCCTGATGAAGGGTGCGGATTTCTTTGTAGAAGGAAGCTCCAGTATCGCAAAAAGGCTGAAGGTGCCGCCGATCATCATCGGCCTTACTATTGTGGCAATGGGAACATCATTGCCGGAAACTGCAGTCAGCGTTACAGCGTCACTGGTCAATAACAATGAGCTTGCGGTCAGCAATGTGGTAGGTTCCAATATTTTTAACCTGATGGTGGTTGTTGGAGTCTGTTCCATCCTGACACCGATCCTGGTACAGAAGGAAACCATCCGGAGGGATATTCCGTTTTCCATGATCTGTGCGCTCCTTCTTCTGGGGCTGGGGATCCTGGCAGCAGGAGATACGATCGGAATGAGACTTGGTCATCTGGATGGAATGATCCTGCTGGGATTTTTTGCAGGCTATATTGTGGTAATGATCCAAAGTGCCATGAAGGCCAGGGCAGCAGGAAAAAATGTGGACATGGAAGGAATGGAAGAGCTGGAAGAAGAAATCGGCATCCTTTCCTGGCCGAAGAGCATCCTCTTTATTGTGGGAGGCGCATTTGCCATTGCCTTTGGCGGAGATCTTACGGTGGATGCTGCCAGCCGCATTGCCATTGATCTTGGAATGAGCCAGACACTGGTGGGACTGACCATTGTTTCTATCGGAACTTCCCTTCCGGAGCTGGTGACTTCCGTGGTTGCAGCCAGAAAGAACGAAGTGGATATGGCTGTGGGAAATGCGGTAGGCTCCAATATTTTTAATATCCTGATGGTTCTCGGAGTTGCATCTGCCATCAATCCGGTGGCACTGATCCGGGAAAATATTATTGATATTGTCATACTTATCGTGTTCTCGCTGATCGTGTGGATCTATGCGGCCACAAAGCAGAGGATCAGCCGGAAAGAGGGAATTTCCATGGTATGTATGTACCTGATCTATGCAGGATATATTATCTGGAGATAGCTGCTGTGGGCATGCAGCTGGTCCGACGTGGACAATAGTATCGTATAGGGTTTATATCAATGCAATTTATAAGAAAAGCTCCAACCGTATCAATATCGGGATACAGTTGGAGCTTTTCTGCAATTATGCTCATTTGCCCTCAGAAGAGAAAGCTTTTTTTGAGGATTCTTCTGAAGCGTTCTTCTGATGCGGGGTCATATCATCGCTGTCCGTCATCAGATATTTCCGGATGGCAAAAAGAATGGCGATACCGATGATCCCGATCAGTGTCTGTACAGGATCGAGATGTTCCACGACCATCTGCCTTGCTGTTGCAAAAAGCAGGACCTCCACAACAGTCTGGGCGGAATGGCGGCAGAGCATTTTTACAAACTCCACACCGACTACAAGAGACAGTGCCTGTGACAGGAAACTGGTAAAAAAGCTGGTGTCCATATCCATGATGGAGGTACCGGCAGTTGTAAGGATCAGACGCAGTCCGGACAGTGCGATCACGATAATGATCACGATGGATAACGCGATCTCTGTGTAACGGGCTGTGTTGTAGATTAGTTCATTAAAATGCTTGCGGATATTGTGGTTAACGGCGTTTCTGTCTTTCATGGGAAGTTATCCTTTCTTTTTCGCAGAAGCGGGATGATCGATAAAGCGGGTTGCAAAATAGCCGAATACGCAGGTGATGACCACCATACATGGCAAAAACAGCCAGAAGCGCTGCTGGCTCATGGTGTTGAACCATGGAGAATTGGCCTGCAGGATCATGATGATGGGCATATGCCACAGATAGATCCCGTACTGGTTCCGGGCTACGAAGTACAGTGGACGCAGGAAACTGAAATCCATTTCCGGCAGGAGGGAGAATCCCACAAGCAGTATACTGAGCAGGACCGCCAGGATGGAATGTGCCGGATAACCGGAGGGAGCAGTGCCATAAAGCCCGTGACTGTGATAATAAAAGATCCATACCAGGATCAGTGCGGTGCTTGCAATAGAAACCGGAAGTCCAAGCTTCAGCCGGTAATCCTGCATACGATCTCCGACCTGCTTCCAGAAAGCGGCAGCAGCCATTCCCAGCACGAAATTATCCAGCGCAGAGAATACCTGACGCTCGTATACAAAATATACAGAGTTATCCGAAATCCCGGAATTGTGGAGATAGCGGACAACTGCGAACCGGCAGATAACAGTGAAAACAATGGACACAATGGCAGAGACGAGCCAGTTTTTCCGGACTGCCTTATAAAGGAACGGGGCGATCAGATAAAACTGAAAGATCACGCCCATCGTCCACAGCGCACCATTGATGGAACCATGAGTCACCGGGGAAAAGTTCTCCGTAAAAGTATAATACGCCAGGATATGCCGAAGTCCCTCATTGCTGAACATCTGCGTGGACATAAAGATCAGAAGGACCGTGATACATACATAATACTGGGGCATAATGCGGATGCAGCGCTTTTTCATAAAAGCCCGCCAGCCGGGGAGACAGCCTCGCGCCTCCGAAGAAGAAAGGGAAAGATAGATCCCATATCCGCTTAACAGGAAAAACAGTGTAACTCCTACTTCACCTCCAAGAGTCAGAAGTGTGTGGATGGCTGTATGCGACTGCCATGGCTGCCCGGACAGAACGTAGCAGTGATACAGCATAATGTAGAGGATCGCCCCCGCACGGAGCAGATCGATATTTTTGATACGCTTCATAAATAAATCCTTTCCTGAAAAAAATAAGTCTGCCCCATGACTGAAACGGGCAGACAGAGATAGGTTTAGTATAGCATGAACGTGGGAGATTGGAAAGCTGTCGGAGGGAACCGTAACGAAAAATTTACTATTGCAGAATGATGTCATTGCACTGATTGACGACGCCGGAGAGACTGTAGTAGAATACAAGTATAACAGCTGGGGAAAAATCCTGAGCATCACCGGCAGCAAAGCCGGCACCATTGGAAAATCAACCCGTTCCGTTACAGAGGCTACTACTACGATGAAGAAACCGGAATGTACTATCTGAAGAACCGGTATTATGATCCGGAGATCCGGAGATTTATCAGTGCGGATAACTTTAAAAGTGAAAAAGCATCTATGGAGACATTACATAATCGAAATTTATTTGCCTACTGTGACGATAATCCACTGGTACGTGCAGATCAGGATGGAAATGCATGGATGGTTGCAGCAGCAAGTTTTGTCGCTGGAATGGGACTTTCAGTTGGATGTCAGATGATTTTTGAGGGGAAAAATCTGTCAGAGATAAACTGGATCACTGCCGCTTCCGCAGGACTTGGAACCGCTATGGGATTTTTGGGAATTGGTGGTTCGACAACAGGTGCAGTTGTAAGTGGTGTTACTTCGTTTGCAAGTGATTATTATGAAAATAGAGATTTTACAAGCGCGGTTATAAATGGTGCGGTAAGTGCGGGAATATCATTAATTTTAAATCCTTTAGCGAGTATGGGGCCGGAGAAAAGAGGATATTTGGAATATATGAGAAAAGATTATCATAACGCAAATCGAAAAATTTTAAATATGAATCTTTCATTTTCAGAGGCATTACCATTACGAAGTGCGGTTAATGAAGAAAAAAGTAGAAAGATAAGGCAATTGGCAGAGGAGGAAATAAGTTCTTATTGTGGAGATTATGCATGCAATGCTTTTGTTAATTCTAATATTGCAATACGAAAGTATGGGAGAGTTATTGGCGGGGGATGTGAGTATACTCCGGGAAAAGGAACGCGGTATATGAAGTGTTATAAGTATTTAGGAAAGTTATATTGGGTTTATGTATAAGTTTTGTATGTAAAAATATATGGGAAATGTATTTGACGACTAGGGGGGGATCATAATAAACCGAAAAAGAAAAAATAATATACCTGAAAAAATTTTGTTATTTTGTATTTTATTTTTGTCATATCGTTGGATTTTTGAAGATGATAGATTCACATTTGCAGTAGCCGGTTTGGGATATATGGCATTGACTGGATGGGTATTCAGATTTGGCGGAAGAGCGGATCAGGATATTTCTTCGGAAAGTGTAGATGAAAATCCTCTATATGTTTATGGGATGATGAGAAAAAATCGAAAATGGTTTTCCGGAATCAGAGGTTGTTTTCTGTTTCAAATGTTGCTTTTGACAGATGTTTTTTTTGCAGCAGTATATTCCTGTTGGAAATGTTGGACGAATAGCAGTGGGAATGATGCGATTGAAAAAGCGTTATTATCACTGTATATTTTAATGATAGCGGGGTATGTTGAATTTCTGAAGCATAGTGTTAGGATTCATGCAAGAAGCTACATGTATATAGAGAATAAAAAAGGAATCTGGATGCCATTCAGTTTTATCTGTTACAAATACGAGAAGTTAATAGATATCAAAATAACTTTTCCAGAAGAGGTCGAAGAGCGAAACGTTGTATTTGAAAAAGAGCTTTTACATAACCAGTACCAAAAAAAGTCAGAATATGAACTGGACGAAAAAGGAAAAGTAAGTTTTTTCAAGAAAAATAGAAATAATCAGGTGAATATCTGGGCGCTTATAGATATTACAGATATGGATAGAAATGATGTTTTGTTGTTAAATGATAAATTTGCAGAGTTCTGGATCAATGAGATGAACAGAGAAGAAAAAAAGAAAGACATTCGTTTTACATTTGTAATCCAGGTAGATGAAATAAATGATTACCTGCAGGAAACTTTTTATGAAAGCGGGGGAATCTTTATGGATAAGCACAGAAGCCGGCTGCCTGTATTATATGTACGCAAACACGATATCCTGAAAGTAAAATGGGCTGATGATAATTCAAGATATATGAATATCAATAAGGAAATGAGAAAAGAGTTAAAGAAAATATATGATGATTCGGAGATAGAATCCATTAATAGCTGAAGAAAGGACTCATATGGCGAATCTGATATCCTTAGAAGCCCATTACCTTTAGGTGATGGAGAATTTATTCGGCCACAACCGAGTCAGCCATGACCGAATAAAAAATATGTACATATCTACTCCTCAAACCTGCAAAGTGCCTTCTGCTGTGCTCCATAAATGGAGTGATTTCCGTTGACCAGATAAGCGAGGATGCATACCAGGATGAGGGGAAGGGTATTTCGGTTGCCGAAGACTTCCAGGCCGATAAGGATCGGGGCGATGAGGGTGTTGGTGGCGCTGCCGAATACTGCGGCGTAGCCAAGTGCCCCGCAGATAATGGGAGGGATCCCGAGGATGGAACCCAGGACGACTCCAAGGGAAGCGCCGATGGAGAACAGTGGTGTCACTTCGCCACCCTGAAAACCGATGGCAAGTGTAAATACAGTAAACAGAAGCTTCAGAATCCAGTCATATCCGTAGATCGTTTCTCCGGCAAAGGAAGCGGAGATGAGATTGGTTCCAAGACCTGTGTAGCGTCCGCCATGGATCACAAACAGCAGAGCTGCCAGTGGAATGGCCATGACACCGATGCGGATCAGCGGAGTTGAGATTTTTTCCCCGAATAATTTCTTTGCTTTCTGAAGAAGTACGGAAAAGCATCGTCCTGCGAGACCAAAGGCAAGTCCGAGAGCAATGAGAGAGATCATGCTTCGGAGATCGGTCACAGTCCAGGTGTCTTGGATATCCACAGCAAATTTTTCCAGTCCCAGGAAATGAGAGGTGAAGGAGGCTGTATATGCGGCAATAAGTGCCGGCAGCAGCGCATCGTACTCAAGATATCCGGCAACGATCACCTCCATGGCAAAAAATACAGCGGCCAGTGGCGTCTGGAACAGACCGCCAAAACCGGCAGCCATACCGGTGATCAGCATGACAGGCTTATTTTCCCGGATATGCAGCCTGCGTCCGGCCTCGTGGGAGAGTGTAGCACCAATCTGCACGGCAACACCTTCACGGCCGGCACTTCCTCCGAAGAGATGAGTGATCCAGGTGCCGATCATTACCAGAGGGACAAGGGCCAGAGGAATCTGGTCTCTTTTTTTCTGCCCGGTTTCGAAGACCAGGGACATGCCCTTTAAGCTTAAGGTGCTGAAATGATGATACATCCATACAATAAGAAGTCCGGCCAGAGGCAGGAAGGGCAGCAGGCAGCGCCAGTGTGCAGTGCGAAAAGCAGAGATCGCCAGCAGGCCCCGGCCGAAGATAGTATCTACGATCCCGACGCAGATTCCCACGACCACTGCAAGGACAGCATATTTCAGCTGCAGGATCCGATGTTCTTTTTGGATAGTTTCTTTTGTCATAGTAACTCCTTTCAATCTCCCCGTTTTGAAAAATCCATCAAAAAAAGCTGGTAACCCCGTGCATTGCACAGAAGTCATCAGCTCATTGGCGGTTTCGATAAAGATCGGGGGAGAACTTCATTCCCTTTCTGCCTGAGAGTATAGCATCCGAGGTTGATATCGTCAATAGTCAGACGGAAATCCGGAGTATCTTATTTGTTACAGGTGTGCTATGATTAAACAAATCGGCAGGTTACGGGTAAAACAGTAAAGCGTAATGTGCTGCGACTAAGACCTGCACATATGAGAATGTAAAAATAACGGAGGAGACATCATGGAAGAACCAAGAATTGACAAAACAATCTATACAGGAAGACCGGAGAACACCGAGGGCCGTCTGGAGAAGGAAATCGCAGTGTACGATTTTCTGGATGGTCTTGGGATTGAATATAAAAGAGCAGATCATGAAGCACTGATGACCATGGAGGCCTGCGAGGCAGTGGATCAGCTTCTGGGAGCGCAGATATGCAAAAATCTTTTTCTCTGCAACCGACAGAAAACGGATTTCTATCTGCTACTGATGCCGGGAGAGAAGCCGTTTAAAACAAAATTTCTGTCCAAACAGATCGGAACAGCCAGACTTTCCTTTGCAGACGGAGAGCAGATGGAGGAATATCTGAACATTACACCGGGGTCCTTAAGTCTGATGGGACTGATCTTTGATAAAGAAAAAAAGGTACACCTGGTGATCGATAAAGAAGTTCTGGATGAAGAAAATTTCGGATGCCATCCGTGTATTAATACTTCCACTCTGTTGATGAAGACCAGTGATGTAAAAGAAAAAATCCTGCCGGCGCTGGGCCACGAATATCAGGTGGTCGAGCTTCCGACAGAATAGAAAATCAACGTATGGGTGTAAAGTCCTTTTTGTTGGACTCTGCTATGATGTAATGGGGGCGCTGCTTGACCTCCATATAGGTTTTTGCTATGTATTGTCCCATGATACCCAGGCAGAAAAGCTGCAGGCCGCCGATGAAGATGATGACACAGATGGTGGAAGCCCAGCCTGGGACCGGATCATCGAAGATCATCTTTCGGACGATGATGGCTACCAGGACCAGAAAGGAAAAACCGGTCATGGTCGTTCCGAACCAGGAGGCGATGGTCAGCGGTACCTGAGAAAAATTGATGATGCCGCTGACGGCGTATTTAAACAGCTTCCAGAAGTTCCATTTGGTCTCACCGGCTACGCGTTCGATATTTTTGTAGGGGAGCCAGCAGGTGCGGAAACCGATCCAGCCGAAGATTCCCTTGGAGAAGCGGTTGTACTCACTCATGGAGACGATGGCATCCACCATACTGCGCTTCATCAGACGGAAGTCTCTGGCGCCGTCCACAATATCTGCATCCGAGATCTTATTGATCAGCTGATAAAATTTCCGGGCAAAAAAGCTCCGGATAGGTGGCTCTCCGTCACGGCTGACACGTCTGGTGGCAACGCTGTCATATTCTCCGGATTCCAGCTTCTCCAGCATTTCCGGGAGAAGGGACGGCGGATCCTGAAGATCAGCGTCCATTACTGCTACATAATCGCCGCCGGCATTGCAGAAGCCTGCATACATGGCAGCTTCCTTTCCGAAGTTTCTGGAAAAAGAAAGATAGATCACATGAGGATCCTTTTCGGAAAGCTCTTTTAAAATCTCAAGGGTTCTGTCTCTGGAACCGTCATTCACAAAGATCAGTTCATAATCACAGTTCATTTGCCTGAGGACAGAAGTGGCTTCCGGGTAAAAAAGCGGAAGAGATTCTTCCTCATTGAAGCATGGTATAATTAAAGAAATCATTTTTTGCCTCGTTTTCCAGATCATAAAAAATGATCATTTTGGCGGTTATCTGTAGTCCGCCCTGGTTTCAGGTTGCTTTTGGATGGATACTATCATATCATATTTGTCCGGAATCGGCTATAAAACAGGGGATTTTTTTCTTGCACCGCTGTTTTTTTGTGATAAACTGTAAAAAAAGACAGAAAAAAAGATAAACAAGAGGTGTGATATGCTGGAAAAATTTAACAGCTTTATGGAGAAATGGATGGCTTTTGTGACGCCGGCCTGTCTGCTTACGGGGGTACTGTTTCCGGATATTGCAAAGCATGGCGTGCCCTATGTGACGTATGCTTTTGCATTTATGACCTTTATCGGTGCGCTGAAATCCAGGTTCCGTGATGTAGCAGATGTGTTTAAGCGGCCGCTTCCGCTGATCCTGATGCTGCTGATCCTTCATGTGCTGGGACCGGTGGCCGCCTGCGGTCTGGGACATCTTCTGTTCCCGGGCAATATGAATTATATCACAGGAATGGTGCTGGAATTTTCCGTACCTGCAGCGGTGATCAGTCTGATGTGGGTGTCCATTTATAATGGAAACAGTCCGCTGTCACTTTCGCTGGTTGTGATCGATACGATCCTGGCTCCCTTTCTGATCCCGGCAGTATTGAAGCTCCTGGTGGGCTCCAGCGTAAAAATGGATACTGTGGGAATGATGAAGGAGCTGGTTTTTATGATCGCTCTGCCGGCAGTCCTTGCCATGTGTCTTAATGAAGTCAGCCATGGAAAGGTTAAGGAGACCTGGCCGAAAAAGCTGGCACCTTTTTCAAAAATGTGCCTGATCTTTGTGGTAACCTCCAACTCCTCCAAAGTTTCTCCTTATATGAAGCATCTTAACGGAGAACGGCTGGAGGTAGCAGCAGCGATCCTGGTCCTGGCAGCCGGGGGATATGCCATCGGCTGGATCATTGCCATTCTTACAAGGCAGAATAAAGAGGCAACGGTTTCCATGATCTATGGTTCCGGAATGCGGAACATCAGCGCCGGTGCGGTGATCGCGGGAGCGTATTTTCCGGCGGAAACATTATTTCCGGTTATGATCGGAACGTTATTTCAGCAGATCCTGGCGGCTTTTTACGGAAGTATGATGCGCCGGGTCCAGACCGGACAGCAGGAAAGGGAGAAGGAGCATGGAGTTTCAGCATGAATTGATCATTCCCAATGAGGGATTTCCTTTTAAGCTTTTTCTTTTTGAAGGAAGAAACGGAAATTATGTAAGGGAAAAACACTGGCATACTTCGATCGAGATCTTTGCGGTGATGGAGGGGAGCCTTTATTTCTATATCGATGAGAAAGAGTATCCTCTGAAGGCAGGGGAGTTTCTGATCATTAATTCCAATGAAGTACATTCTATTCAGGCGCCAGTACGTAATGAGACCATCGTACTGCAGATCCCGCTGAAGCAGTTTTCGGATTATTTTACCGCTCAGAGATTTATCCGTTTTCGGAGCAGAAACGAAGAGTCTGAGGAAACAGACAGGCGGATGGTTTCTCTGATCCGGGAGATGTATCGGGTGTACGTATCCGGGGAAACGGGGTACGAATTCCGTATCAGGGCAGTGTTCTATGAAGTCCTTTATCTTATGGTTTCTGCATACAGGGAAACAGAGGTGGAGGAGAATGCGCTGAAGATCAGCCGCAGATTGGATGCTTTGTCAAAAATAACCACTTATATGCGGGAGCATTACAAGGAGGATCTCAGGCTTTCCGGACTTGCAGCCATGTTCGGATATTCCGATGCATATCTGTCAAGGATGTTCCGGAAATATGCGAAGGTCAATTTTAAGACATATTTACAGGATATCCGCATGGCATACGCCTATAAGGAGCTTTTGCATACAGATCATACCATCAGCTCTATCGCACTTGACAACGGGTTTGCAAGCAGCAGGGCTTTTTCCAGGGAATTTGTAAAGCGTTACGGGATCCTGCCGGGAAGAGTGGAGCGTCAGAATCATAAAAATGTCAAAAAAGTGCTATGAATGAGTCAAGAAAAGCGGCGAAAAGCATACCATGATGTGGTATGCTTTTTTCAGTTCAAAACGAAGATACAGAGAAGCTGTGAAACAGTAATTTTGTAAGGAGGGTTAAATCGTGAAAATTCAGAAAGTAACAGATCCGGCTTTCCGCAGATACGGAAAGGTTCTGGAGGGATACAATTTCGGTCCGCTTCTGAAGGAGATGAAGCATACACCGGTTCCGGAGGATGTGGTATATGTTCCGTCAGCAGAGGAGCTGGAAGCTCTCGATGTGGAAAAAGAGCTGAAAAACAGAGCGTTTGGTGGATTACCTGTCCAGATCGGATATTGCAATGGTCACAATAAAAAGCTGAATGCCCTGGAATATCATCGGAATTCCGAGATCAATGTAGCAGTGACAGATCTTGTACTGCTTATCGGACATCAGCAGGATATAGAAGAGGATCTTACATACGATACCTCAAAGGTGGAGGCATTTCTGGTACCGGCAGGAACTGGGATCGAGGTTTATGCCACAACGCTCCACTATGCACCGTGTCATGTGAATGAGAGTGGATTTCAGTGTGTAGTTGTTCTTCCGAGAGGAACCAACACAGAGATTGATTTTCCGATGTCAGAGGACGGAGAGGACGGTCTGATGACAGCCAGAAATAAATGGCTTATCGCTCATGAGGATGCGAAGATCGAAGGCGCATTCAACGGATTGAAGGGTGAAAATATCACACTTGACTGATTTTGGGTGAAGTGAATAGTTACAAACGAACAATAATATCACCGGTGGAAAATCTGCCGGATATAAAAAGGAGAATGAAGATTATGAACAACATGCCAGAAGTTAAGATCGGAATCGTTGCAGTCAGCAGAGATTGTTTTCCGGAAAGCCTTTCCGTAAACAGGAGAAAAGCTCTTGTAGACGCTTACACAAAGAAATACGATGCAAAGGATATCTACGAATGTCCGGTCTGTATCGTAGAGAGTGAGATCCATATGGTCCAGGCTCTGGAGGATATCAAAAAAGCAGGCTGTAACGCACTCTGTGTATATCTTGGAAACTTCGGACCGGAGATTTCTGAGACCCTTCTTGCAAAGCATTTCGAGGGACCGAAGATGTTTATCGCAGCAGCTGAGGAAACACAGGATAATCTCTGCCAGGGACGTGGAGATGCTTACTGCGGTATGCTGAATGCAAGCTACAACCTGCAGCTTCGTAATGTAAAAGCCTATATTCCGGAGTATCCGGTAGGTGATGCAGAGGACTGCGCGGATATGATCCATGAATTCCTTCCTATCGCAAGAGCGATCGAGGGATTGAGCAACCTGAAGATCATCAGCTTCGGACCGCGTCCTACAAACTTCCTTGCCTGCAATGCACCGATCAAACAGCTTTACAACCTTGGCGTTGAGATCGAGGAGAACTCAGAGCTGGATCTTTTCGAGGCATTCAACAAGCATGAAGGTGATGAAAGGATCCCGGCGATCGTAAAAGAGATGGAAGAAGAGCTTGGTGCGGGAAACAAGAAACCTGAGATCCTTCCGAAGCTTGCACAGTACGAGCTGACTCTGAAGGACTGGGTAAGAGATCACAAAGGATATCGTAAATATGTAACACTGACAGGAAAATGCTGGCCTGCATTCCAGACACAGTTTGGATTTGTTCCATGTTATGTAAACAGTCGTCTGACAGCACAGGGCATTCCGGTATCCTGTGAGGTTGATATCTATGGTACATTAAGTGAGTTTATCGGACAGGTAGTAAGTGATGATATCGTTACACTTCTTGATATCAATAACTCCGTTCCGAAGGATATGTACAAAGAATCTATCGAAGGAAAATTCAACTATACACTTCAGGATACCTTTATGGGATTCCATTGTGGAAACACAGCATCCAGCAAGCTGTCCTTCTGTGAGATGAAATATCAGATGATCATGGCAAGATCCCTTCCAATCGAGGTTACAAACGGAACTCTTGAGGGAGATATCAAGCCTGGAGATATCACCTTCTATCGTCTGCAGAGTACAGCGGACAACAAGCTTCGTGCATATATCGCACACGGCGAGGTTCTTCCGGTTGCAACACGTTCCTTCGGTGCTATCGGTGTATTTGCAATTCCGGAGATGGGACGTTTCTACCGTCACGTGCTGATCGAGGGAGGATTCCCGCATCACGGTGCTGTAGCATTCGGACATCACGGAAAAGCTCTCTTCGAGGTGTTCAAATACATTGGTGTACCGGTTGAAGAGATCGGTTACAATCAGCCGGCAGGCGTGAGATATCCGACAGAGAATCCTTGGAGATAATTAAAACAGGCAGGTAAGATCATCCGTACGTGCTGCCTGATACAAGCAAGTCTCCACTCGCTGCTTATTGCTTTTCGTAACCCCGCAGGGGACTTTCTTGATTTGGTTAAATACGATTCAGAAACCGCGGGCTCTCAGGCGTGCAGGCGCTGCGAACTGAGAGCTGCGGTTTCTGTATTTACAGGAGGAAAAATTACTATGTATTATATTGGCGTTGATCTTGGAACTTCCGCTGTAAAGCTTCTTCTTATGGAAGGATCCGGAAAGATCTGCAACATCGTATCAAAAGAATATCCGCTGTTCTTCCCCCATCCGGGCTGGTCTGAGCAGAATCCGGAGGACTGGTTCGCCCAGAGCATGGAAGGGATCAAAGAGCTCACAGAAGGGATTGACCGCAAAGAAGTAGCAGGAATCGGTTTTGGCGGTCAGATGCACGGTCTTGTAACTCTGGATAAAGATGACAATGTGATCCGTCCGGCGATTCTCTGGAATGACGGCCGTACCGGTGAGGAGACGGAATATCTTAATACGGTTATCGGAAAGGAAAAACTTTCTCAGTATACCGCAAACATTGCATTTGCAGGCTTCACTGCACCAAAGATACTCTGGATGCAGAAGCATGAGCCTGAGAATTTTAAAAAAGTGGTAAAGATCATGCTTCCGAAGGATTATCTTGCCTATCGCTTAAGCGGATCCTTCTGCACAGATGTATCCGATGCTTCCGGTATGCTTCTTCTGGATGTGAAGAACCGCTGTTGGTCAAAGGAAATGCTTGAGATCTGCCATATCACAGAGGAACAGCTTCCGAAGCTGTACGAGAGCTGGCAGGTAGTCGGAAACCTGAAAGCGGAAGTTGCAAAAGAGCTTGGCTTCTCAGAAGATGTGAAGGTTGTAGCAGGTGCAGGCGACAATGCTGCGGCAGCTGTCGGAACAGGAACGGTTGGCGATGGCCAGTGCAACATTTCCCTTGGAACATCCGGTACGATCTTTATTTCCAGCAAAGATTTCGGAGTGGATGAAAACAATGCACTGCATTCCTTTGACCATGCAGATGGAAGCTATCATCTGATGGGATGCATGTTAAGCGCTGCTTCCTGCAACAAATGGTGGTCAGAGGAGATCCTTAAGACAAAGGATTTTTCGGCAGAGCAGGCACCGATCCAAAAGCTTGGCGAGAATCAGGTATTCTTCCTTCCATATCTGATGGGAGAGAGATCTCCGCATAACAACCCGGATGCAAGAGGCGTATTTTTCGGAATGTCCATGGATACCACGAGAGCAGATATGACACAGGCTGTTCTGGAGGGAGTTGCTTTCGGACTTCGAGATTCCCTTGAGGTTGCAAGAAGCCTCGGGATCCATATTGAGCGCACCAAGATCTGCGGCGGCGGAGCTAAGAGCCCTCTCTGGAAAAAGATCATTGCAAATGTGATGAACCTGAAGGTGGATGTGCCGGAGAATGAGGAAGGCCCGTCCATGGGCGGTGCAATGCTGGCAGCAGTAGGCTGCGGCGAATACCCGGATGTAGAAACGATCTGTAATAAGCTGGTCAGGGTAGTAGATACGGTAGAACCGGAACCGGAGCTGGTTGCAAAATATGAAGAAAAATACCGGAAATTCCGCAAACTGTATCCGGCAATGAAAGAGTTGTTCAGATAACAGCCATTTTCACGGATAAATATTGTTATGCTTCATAGGTATGGAGCACTGAACGGTTAAAGATCAGGAGCATGTCACAGCTCCTGATTTTTTCTGTACTGTCTTGGTGTACAGCCCTTGATTTTCGTAAAGACCTTTGTGTAATAATTAGAGTCCGAAAAACCGGACAGCAGTCCTGATTCTGTGATAGAACAGGAGGGATTTTCCAGATATTCCAGGCTGCGTTCAATGCGGTATTCCTGGATGTATCCGAAGAGAGTGATATTCATGCATTTTTTGAAAAGCCGGCTGCATTCGCTGGGACTTAAGTGGATCAGGTCTGCAACATCATTCAGGAGGATCTTTTCAGAGTAGTGTTCTGCGATATAGGACATGATCTGACGGATGCGGCGGTAGTTTTCTTCATCCTGACCGGATGGAAGAGTTGTCCGGGAGATCGTATTTTCATACAAGATCTTCCAGAAGTGCTGCAGTCTGGCGATGATCTCAAATTCATACATGGGTTTCCGGCTACTGTCCAGGCCGATGATGTCACGGATATCTTTTATGGCCTCGGAGTGCCATTTACAGGATAGATCAAGCGGTACGGCGGACAGGGAAAAGCTTCGGAGAATCGGTTCTGTATATTTCTGAAAAAGAAGGCTTCCCGAAAATCCGTAGATCAGTTTGGGGTCAAAGGTTATGGGGATATACTGACAGTCCTGATTCTGATACATATATCCGGCATGAAGGGCATTGGCATTGCCAAAGATTGCCTGTCCCTCTTTCAGGTGAAAGGTATTTTGATTGATCTTGTAGAGCATTTCGCCCTTTTCGATATAGGTAAGCTCGATCTCCGGATGCCAGTGCCACAGAAAGGAACCGGTCTCATAGCCGGAAAGCCGCTCGTAGCTTACCAGGAATGGGAAGGAGCTGTCTCCGTGTTTTTTCAGTTCTTTTCCGGCGGGATCTGTGATGATCTGCATGGTGTTACCTCCTTCCTTCTGTGCGCGGATCCTGAAGTGTATATCTGCTTTTCATAGTGGAATTTATTTTATCAGAAAAGGCAGAAAATGCAAAGGGATATTCCGGGATCACCACAAAATAATACGGTTTTTACACAAAATTGTTATGGACAGAAAAGACGGGACTGTTATAATAAAAGTACATGAAGCGTTACTATTCACTGGTGATATTCTGCGCATTGCGAAGTGTGTTGCTGAGAACGGAGTGAACAGTAACCATGAAGCGTGACAGAGCGGAAGATTTTTTCAGGTTCTTCCGGATCTGGGGTGTAAACTATATAACAGGAGGAAGAAAAAATGGGAACAATTAAAATTCCGGCAGCAGAAGTGCTGAAAAAAATCTATGGCGAGACAGAGGAGAGCAGCGCCCGTTATACCAATCTTGCTGTGAATTTCGAGAAGAAATATCATCATGACAAGGCAGAGTTTTTTACTGCTCCGGGCCGTACGGAGATCATTGGCAACCATGTTGATCATAACGGCGGTCAGATCATTGCGGCAAGTATCGATCTGGATACCATCGGTGCTGCTTATCCAAACGGAACCAATGTGATCCATATGATCAGTGAGGGTTACAAACAGGAAGTAGTTGTTGATCTTGACAAGCTCAGCACAGAAACCTATACAAAAGGTACAGATGCTCTTGTTGCAGGTATTATGGAGTATATGCAGAAAAAAGGCTATGCTACCGGTGGATTTGACGCTTATGTTTCCACCAAGGTTATTGCCGCTGCAGGTGTAAGCTCTTCTGCTTCCTTTGAGATGCTTGTATGTGCGATCACCAATTATTTCTTTAATGAGGGTAAGCTGGAGTATGGCGAGTATGCGAGAGCAGGTCAGTATGCTGAGAATGTTTACTGGAAAAAGGCTTCCGGTCTGATGGACCAGATGGCTTGTGCTGCCGGTGGCCCGATCCTTCTGGATTTCTCTGATAAAGAGAATATCAGCTGTGAGAAGATCGCATTTTCCTTTGAGGATATGGGCTGCAGACTTGTAATCGTAAATACCGGTAAGGGCCATGCAGATCTCAGTGAGGAATATTCTTCTATTCCTATGGAGATGCGTGAGGCTGCGAAGGCTATGGGCGTAGAGCTTCTCTGTGAGTCCAGTATGGAGAATCTTCTGGCACATGTGAAGGATATTCCGAATGACCGTGCTGTTCTTCGTGCGATGCATTTTTATGAAGAGAACAGACGTGTTGCAGATGCTGTGAAGGCTGTTGAGAATAAAGACGGTGAGGGATTCCTGCGCCTTCTTGAAGAGTCCGGTAATTCTTCCTGGGAGTGGCTGCAGAACTGTTATTCTCTGCAGAATTGCAAGGAGCAGAAGATTACGTTGAGTCTGGCGCTTACCAAGCTGTTTCTGAATAAGATCGGTGCTGGTATCTGCAGAGTTCATGGTGGTGGTTTTGCAGGAGTTATCATGTGCGTGCTTCCAATCGAGAACGCAGATGCGTATGTGGACTATATGGCTCAGTATGTTGGAAGGGAAAATGTCTATCCGATGAATATCAGGAGTACAGGGGCTGTTCATGTTGAGTGATTTTTGACGGCATAACGAACGTCATGGAGGGCGATTCGTTTCCGAATGCGGCTTTGGCGGCATCCGGAAATGAACCGCCCTTTGCGCTGTACTATGATTTTTTATTTTTTAATCAAAATTTTATGATTTGTTTCTGATTTAAATTTATGGGTTATGGTATAATGAGAAAAATTTTAAGAGAGTATTAAAAAAGAATTTGCAGAAGTTTTCAAGGTGAGGTTTCTGGAGTTGTTTTGAGTTTTGTTTTTTCATTATATTTCATAAGGAAGGTTTGACATATTTATGAGCAGAAGAGAGTTTCTTGAGGTTTTACGGGGGCAGCTGTCCGGACAGATGACCCAGGGGAGAGCTGCGGCTCATGTGCGGTATTATGAGGATTACATTCAGTCTCAGGTCCGGAACGGCCGAAGTGAATCAGATGTCCTGGCAGAACTGGGGGATCCCAGGCTGATCGCCAAGACTTTGATCGATACAGATGACAGTGCAGCTGTTTATGATGAGTCCGGTTATTCTGAAGAGAGCTACGGTGCAGATGATTATGCGGATAATGGGATGGAGAGCAGTGCCGGAAAGGCAAGAAGCTTTAAACTGGATCTGAGCACATGGTATGGGAAGGCGATCGTGATCGCTATTGCAGCGTTAATTGTGATACTTTTAACAACTGTTTTGGTGGCAGTTGCTCCATTTTTGATAATTTTTGGTATAGTTTTGTATTTAATATCCTGGTACAGGAAGAAAAAAGTATAAGTGTTCCACAATAGCTGTGAATTAAAGACAATTTCCGTGTAATGAAATGGATTGCTTGTGAAAAAAGTATTTATAAGATTTGCATAAAAAATACGCGTTTGGTCTTGATTTATAGTGAATTTTACTGTATAATCTGGATTAACAAGTTGAGATTGTGTCTGTTTTGTATAAAAACAGATGATGCCATTGAGAAGAGAGAACGGCAGAAGATATGCATCGAAGGATGCGTTATTTTCTGCCGATTTTTTTATCTGTTTTTTATGGAAGGTGATCAGAATGGATTGCCTTATTGAGGTGCGGTAAAATGTATAAAATAGATAAAAAAATAATTATTATTAAATGATAATTGTATAAAATAAATAAAGAAATATTGAAAAATAAGAAAATAATTGTTGATTATATGCAAGAAATGTGTTATCATTTGGTAAAAAGTTGGTAAAGATAACAAACACGCAAATACAAAGGAGGGTAGTGGGAGGGCATTTTTGACAGCAGAACGTAAATGAGAGTTTTGCTTAATGTATTGGGGTAATTGCTGGAAGATATAACGGAAATGTTTTTCAGCAGAATGTGTAATGAGCAACATGATCAGCACTGTCAGGAGGACAGAGATATCGTGATGATGCAGCTGATCGGTAGTACGTAAATTTATGAAAAGCAGGTGATATACAATGAAAAGTAAAAAATCTTTTTTCAGGACAGTGGAGCCTTATCTCTATCTGGTTCCTGTAATGATCCTTTTTATACTGTTTGTATTCTGGCCGTTCGTTAAGACGATCCAGCTGAGCTTTGCCAGAACCACACCTCTTGGTCAGGTGGCACAGTATGTAGGACTTGACAACTATACGAATATTTTTACAGATGGAACGTTCCTTAACAGTTTGGTGACAACACTGAAATTTTCTGTTATGCGAGTTATCCTTTCTATTGTGCTCGGTTTTATACTGGCGATCATCAGTACAGAGAAGATCAGGGCAAAGGGATTTTTCCGTACTGTATATGCACTTCCGATGGCTATTTCCGCAGCAGCGGCATCTGTAGTGTTCATGTTTATTTTCCACAGCTCTCTGGGTATCCTGAACAGGGCTCTCGGAACTCATATCGGATGGCTGACAGATAAGAAATATGCACTGATCGCAGTTACGATCGTTAGTGTATGGATGGCGATCGGTATGAATTTCATTTACCTTACTGCAGCGATCCAGAGTGTACCGGCTGAGCTTTATGAGAGCGTTGCCCTGGATGGAGCGAATTTCTTCCAGAAGCACCGTCATGTAACGATTCCGTCAATCTCTCCGACACTGTTCTTCCTTCTCATCATCAATGTCATCAACTCCGTACAGGCATACGCAGAGTTCAAGATGATGACCCAGGGCGGACCGGCAGAGAGTACCAACGTTATCGTGTATGAGATTTACCAGGAGGCATTTATCAACAGCCGTTTCGGTGTGGCCTGTTCAGAATCCGTAATTCTGTTTGTTATTTTGATCATCCTGACTGCACTGCAGTTTAGACTGGAAAAGAAGGTGACCTACTGATGAAAGAAAAACCATATGTAAAAGTGGCGATGTATGCGCTGAATATTATTTTTGCAATTATTATTATTGTTCCTGTTATCTACTGTTTCAATGTTAGTATGATGGATCTGAAGGAGATCTACGGCGGAAAGTTCTGGCCGTCCCATCTGACTATCGAGAACTACACAAGAGCATTTCAGCTTGCACCGTTCTTTACCTTCATTAAGAACTCACTGATCGTATCCGGTGTTATCACATTTGCTCAGGTCGTTACAGGTGCTCTTGCAGCATATGCTTTTGCAATGATGGAGTTCAAAGGCAAAAAGGTCCTGTTCTATATTATGCTGGCAACCATGATGATCCCGAGCCAGGCGATCATCATCGCAAACTACCTGACTATTGCTGACTGGGGTATCCGTAATACATACGCAGCGCTGATCCTTCCTAATGCAGCAGCAGCTTTTGCGGTATTCAACATGCGTCAGGCATTCCTGACACTGCCGAAGGAGATCCATGAGGCGGCAGAGATTGACGGATGTACAAATTTCAAGTTCTTATATACCATCGGTGTTCCGCTTATCAAACCATCACTGGGTGCTCTGATCATCTATGTATTCCTTCAGAGCTGGAACTACTATCTGTGGCCACTGCTTGTAACAGACAGTGTAAATATGAGAACGGTTCAGATCGGTCTTGGTATGCTTCAGGGGGCTGAGGCAACAGACTTCCGACCGGTTATGGCTGGCGCTATGGTTATCCTGATTCCGTCGATCCTTGTATTTATCATTGGTCAGAAGCAGATGATCAGTGGTCTGACAGCAGGTGCTGTTAAGGGTTGATCCAATCACATAAGAGCAAGTAGCAAAAATGTTAATTTGTCCGACCTGTATTGGGGCGGGTCGGACCATTATAAAAGGAGGGTTTCTATATGAACAACAAAAAATGGATGGCGATTCTTTTAGGAGGAATCATGGCTGCATCTCTGGCAGCTCCGTGCTCAGTAAGTGCAGCTGAGAAAACAACACTTACATTCTGGCATGCAATGGGCGGCACAAACGGTGAGGTGCTTCAGCAGATCGTGGATGATTTCAACGCATCCCAGGATGAGATTGAGATTAAAGCTGAGTATCAGGGAACCTATGATGATACCATCACAAAACTGAAAGCTGCTATGCAGAGTGACTCCGGTCTTCCGGATGTCTGCCAGATGTATGACGTAGGAACAAAGTTCATGTATGACAGTGGTGCTGTCATTCCTGTAGAAGACAAATTTGAGAGCACAGGCTATGATAAGAGCTCTGTTATGGAGGTTATCAGCAGCTACTATACCGTAGACGGCAAGCAGTATGCAATGCCATTTAACGTATCCACACCTATGCTGTATTACAACAAAGACGTATTTGAGGCAGCAGGACTTGATCCTGAAACTCCGCCAACAACTTATGATGAGGTTCTTGAGGATGCCAAGAAGATCGTAGAGAGCGGAGCAGCTCCGGTTGGTTATTCACAGGCTATTTACGGATGGTTCTTTGAGCAGCAGCTTGCAGGACTTGGTGTAACATACGGAAACAATGACAATGGACGTAAAGAGGCAGTTACAGCTGTTGATTTTGATTCCAACGGCGGCGGCCTGAAAGTATTTGATATGTGGAAAAAGCTGTATGATTCCGGATATTTCGAAGATTACGGAACAACAACAGCAGATACTCAGACAGCATTCTTCTCCGGACAGGTTGGTATGATCATCGAGTCTACTGCTATCCTGAAAAATGCAGTTGATTCTTCTCCGTTCGAAGTTGGTACAGGATATCTTCCGAGAATCGAGCAGAATGATGAAGGCGGTGTTATCATCGGTGGTGGATCCCTGTGGCTTACAGATACAGGCAACGAAGCTAACGAAGATGCAGCATGGAAATTCATCGAGTACATCACAACTCCTGATGTACAGGCTAAATGGTCCATGGGTACAGGATACTTTGCGATCAACGAGAAAGCTTATGAGACAGAGGATATGAAGGCTTACCTCAAAGAAAACCCGAACTTCGAGACAGCTATCAACCAGCTGAAGGATTCTCCTGTAAACTGCAATACAGCAGGTGTTCTCTCAGGTGTACAGACAGAAGCCCGTCTTACATTCAACGAGATCATGCCGCAGGTATATGATGGCAAGCTTACAACTCAGGACGCTGTTGATCAGCTTGCAGCTTCTGTAAACAAAGCGATCGAGAACTATAACGAGTCTATTAAATAATCAGAATGCCCTCTGATCAGTAGATAGAGCAACAGATAGGGATACCGCCGCCGGGCGCCGGTATCCCTGCTGTTTTACATGCTGTGAGACTACAGATCATGTATATCCGGGGTATAGGATCATATGAAAAACTGCGTAGTGAGACGGACGGAGTGAGTCCGGCTGACTAGACAGCTTTCGAATGGAGTGAGTGTGGCCTGCGGCGTTCGTGCAAGGCAAAATGAAGTGATGCGCTATTGGCGTTATCACCGGCAGAAAATAATGTTACAACAGGAAAGGAGCAAATTTATGGGCGGAATTCTCGGAGCATGTAATGCAATATCGGATTATTTGCACACTTTAAATATGGGATCGACGCTGTTTCGGCTGATTCTTGCGATGTTTCTTGGATGTCTGATCGGTATTGATCGTGGAATGAAGAAGCGTGTGGCAGGTGTAAAAACACATATGATCGTCTGTATGGGGGCAACTTTGGTTATGATGACGGGCGATTTTATCCATGTATATTCTAATGGGGCAGGAATCGGAGATACTGCACGACTTGGCGCACAGGTTGTCAGCGGGATTGGTTTTCTTGGAGTGGGAACTATCATTGTGACCGGACAGAGACATGTATCCGGTCTTACGACAGCAGCCAGTCTTTGGACTTCTGCGTGTATCGGACTTGCTGTGGGAATCGGCTTTTACAGCGGTGCGATCTTTACCACGCTGGGGCTTATTCTGGTGTTCAAATATGCGAAATATATAGAGGTTTATGTGGAAGAGCATTCCAATACCTATGACGTATATATGGAGTTTGAAAATGAAGACAAGATGAGTATGGTCATAAAGAAGCTCCGGGAAGAGGACATCATGATCTCCAACGTAGTTATCATCAAAAAGAGATCCAAAACACAGAGTGTGGTGATCCAGGCAACAATGGAGGCTGCCAAATGGAAAGCACGCCATACTGTATTTCGTGAGGTAAGACAGCAGGAAGGAGTTATTTCTGTGGAGGAAATATGATCGGGAATCGGGAATACAATGAAACTTATCATGTTTTTGAGAAAGTTAAGAGCATGTTAAAGAAAAAACGATGTATTTTACGAAAAATGCACTTGAAATATGAAGAATAGTCTGATACAATGAATACAAAGTGAAGAAGGAATCTGATTCAGCTTGCTGAATACAGAGAATGCCATTGAGAACAGAGACCGGCATGAAGACACATGGATAAGTGTGTTTTTATGCCGGCTATTTTTATGCGCAAATGTTAATGTTTCAAAAGGATTACAAGGGTTACAAAGGGTTACGGCATAAAAATAATGGCATATTCACTTGAAAGATTGCTGTTCGTAAGCAGTACTCCTCGCAGAATATATACCTGCGGACGGCAATGCTTGTGTTGCAACGGATATTCTGCTGTTTCCGGCGCAGAGAAAGCCGGGGACAGTTCAGAAGATCCGCAAACAGGAAAGGAGAAACAGATCTATGTATGATGTGATCATTATCGGAGCAGGAGTTTCCGGAGCGGCAGCGGCGAGAGAGCTTTCAAGATATCGGCTGAAAATCTGCGTTCTGGAGCGAGAAGAGGATGTATGCTGTGGAACTTCCAAGGCAAACAGCGGAATCGCTCATTCCGGTTATGATGCAGAACCGGGAAGCCTTATGGCGGAACTGAATGTGAAGGGCAGCAATATGATGGGACAGCTTTCGAAGGAACTGGATTTTCCTTTTAAACAGACTGGTTCACTGACTGTCTGTACGACTGAGAATGGAATCGCCATGCTGCATAAGCTGCGTGAAAGAGGACTGAAAAACGGAGTAGAGGGACTGAGGATCCTTGACAGAGAAGAGGCACTTGCCATGGAGCCGAATCTGTCTGATCAGGTGCTGGCAGCGCTGTATGCACCGACAGCCGGAATTGTCTGTCCCTTTGAGCTGAACATTGCAATGGCAGAGAATGCATATAACAATGGTGTGGAATTTAAATTTGACACAGAAGTAAAGAACATCCGAAAACAGGAAAAAGGTTTTGTTGTGGAAACCTCAAAGGGTGATCTTGAGACAGGCTGTATCGTCAATGCTGCCGGTGTCTATGCGGATGTTTTTCATAATATGGTAAGTGAGAAAAAACTGCATATCACTCCTCGTAAGGGTGAGTATATGCTTCTTGATAAAAGTGCAGGAACACATGTGAATCATACGATCTTTGCACTTCCAAATAAGAACGGAAAAGGAGTTCTGGTAACACAGACTGTTCACGGTAATCTTCTGATCGGGCCTACAGCTACGGATCTGGAGGATCGGGAGGAAACAGCGACTACATCAGAGGGGATGGAGGAAGTAAGTGCCAAATCCCGGAAAACAGTAAAGGATATTCCACTGCGGAAGGTGATCACAAGCTTTGCAGGGCTTCGAGCTATCGAGGACGGTATGGATTTTGTGATCGAAGAGGTGGAGGATGCTCCCGGATTTATCGATTGTGCAGGAATCGCATCCCCGGGACTTACCAGCTCACCGGCCATTGGCTGTATGGTTGCTGACATCGTAAAAGAAAAATTACATCCGGAAGTAAATCCGGATTTTGATCCGGTGAGAAAAGGGATCCTGGATCCGTCAGAGCTTTCTCTGGAAGAAAGAAATGAGCTGATCAAAAGATCACCGGAATATGGAAATATCATCTGCAGATGTGAGATGATCTCTGAGGGAGAGATCCTGGATGCGATCCGAAGACCGCTTGGAGCGAAATCCCTGGACGGAGTAAAACGTCGTACAAGAGCAGGAATGGGAAGATGTCAGTCAGGCTTCTGCTCTCCCAGAACAATGGAAATCCTCAGCCGAGAGCTTGGCATTTCCATGGAGGAGATCACAAAAACAGGCGGAGCTTCCAGACTGATCGAAGGAATCAACAAGAAAATTGCAGAGGAGGGCGAGAACCATGAATGATAAGATTATGGTGAAGAGAGATATCGTGATCATAGGCGGAGGCCCTGCAGGACTGGCAGCAGCCCTGGCTGCAAAGAAAGAGGGAGCAGAGAGTATCCTGATCCTGGAACGTGATAAGGAACTGGGCGGGATCCTGAATCAGTGTATCCATAATGGATTTGGCCTTCATACATTTCAGGAGGAGCTGACAGGACCGGAATATGCGGCACGTTTTATCCGGATGGTAAAAGAGCAGCAGATCGAGTACCGGCTGAACACCATGGTCATGGATATCAGCCAGGATAAGGTGATCACTGCCATGAGCCGCCAGGAGGGAATGTATCAGATCCGGGCAAAAGCTGTGATCCTTGCCATGGGCTGCAGAGAGAGACCGCGAGGTGCACTGAACATTCCGGGATATCGACCGGCAGGCATTTATTCAGCAGGAACAGCACAGCGCCTTGTAAACATGGAAGGATTTATGCCGGGAAAAAAAGTAGTGATCCTGGGATCCGGTGATATCGGACTGATCATGGCTAGACGTATGACGCTGGAAGGTGCAGAGGTTAAGGCAGTGGCAGAATTGATGCCATATTCCGGAGGCCTGAAGCGAAATATCGTGCAGTGCCTGGATGACTTTGGAATCCCGTTGAAGCTTAGCCATACAGTGGTTGACATAAAAGGAAAAGAACGTGTGGAAGGAATCACTCTTGCAGAGGTAGACGAAAACAGATGCCCGATTCCCGGTACAGAGGAATTTTTTGAATGCGATACGCTTCTTCTTTCTGTTGGTCTGATCCCGGAGAATGAGCTTTCCGGACAGGCAGGTGTGAAGCTGAGTAATGTGACTTCTGGACCGGTGGTAAACGAAAGTCTGGAGACAAATGTAGAAGGTATTTTTGCCTGCGGAAATGTTCTTCATGTTCATGATCTGGTGGATTTTGTTTCGGAGGAAGCCGGCAATGCAGGAAGAAATGCGGCTCTCTATATAAACAACAATGGAGAGGACAAAATACCGGAAGAGATAAAAATCACGCTTTCGCCCCAAAACGGAGTCCGCTATACAGTGCCGTCTGAGATCCGTATCGGTCATATGGCGGAGGAGCAGCTGGTCCGCTTCCGTGTGGGAAATGTATATAAAAATTGTTACATCCGTGCATATCTGGATGGAGAACGGATCTTTTCCAGAAAAAAACAGGTGGCAGCACCCGGAGAGATGGAACAGATCAAATTGAAAAAAGAGCAGCTTCTTTCCATTCTGGAAGGAAAACAGAAACAGGATAAACATGAACTTGTGATCCAGGTGGAGGAGTGATGAAAATGGAAAAAAGAAATCTTACTTGTATCGGATGTCCTATGGGATGCGCCCTTCTGGTGGAAATGGATGGAAAAGAGATCATTTCCGTCACAGGAAATACCTGTAAAAAAGGTGCGGAATATGCAGTGAAGGAAGTGACAGATCCGACCAGGATCGTGACAACGACCGTGCGTGTGAAGAATGGAAGCATGCCGGTGGTGTCAGTAAAGACAGCACAGGATATTCCGAAAGGAAAGATTTTTGACTGTGTGGAAACGCTGCGGGATGTATGTGTGGAAGCGCCGGTTCAGATCGGGGACGTGATCCTGGAGAATGTAGCAGGCACAGGCGTGGATATCGTGGCTACAGGAAATGTGAAGCAGATCATACAGTGATCTGCAAAGGATATATGGCAATCTGTATGCTTATAATATGTCAGCCCTCCGGCAGACAAAGCGAATAAAATAAACCTGAAAAGGCTTTTTTATCGCTTTGTTTGTCATGAAATAAAATATACAAAATGCACAAAAAATATTAGTGCTTAAAAGAATAATTAATTAAAAAATAACAAAAAAATATATAAGAATCGATAAAAAATGTTGAAAATAAATAAACGTTATGATATAATCAGAAATATGAATTAGCAAAAATGCTCATAACGATGTAATGCATTGAATGGAGGATGATTAGAATGAAAGTATTTGGACATCGTGGTTTCAGCGGAGAATATCCGGAGAATACAATGCTGGCGTTTCAGAAGGCTGTGGAGGCTGGCTGCGAGGGAATCGAGCTTGATGTGCAGCTGACCAAGGATCTGGTTCCGGTGATCATGCACGATGAGAAGGTTGACCGTACCACAGATGGAAACGGATATATCTATGATCTTACATATGCTGAGCTGTGTAAACTGGATTGCAGTTATCCGGATAAGTTTGCCGGAAAATTCGGCAGGCTTCAGATTCCGACTCTGAGAGAGTATTTGGAGTGGATGGCAGAGGAGGAAGATCTGATTACAAACATCGAGCTGAAGAACAGTGTTTATTATTATGGTGGTATGGAAGAGAAGGTCATTGATATGATCTGCGAATATGGTCTGGAGGATCGGATCATCCTTTCCTCTTTCAATAACGCATCCATTGTATTGTGCAGACAGAGTGATGAGACTATTGCAGGAGGCTTTCTGGTAGAGAAATATGTGGATAATGCAGGGGTTTATGCAAGAACCTGTGATGTGCAGTATTATCATCCGAATCTGGAATACCTGAAGGAAGAACATGTACGCAGCTGTTCCCAGAATGGGATCGGGGTGAATGTCTGGACTGTAAACGAGGAAGAGGATATGAGAAGGATGAAGAAATGGGGAGTAAACTCCATCATTACCAATTATCCGGACAGAGGAAGAGCAGTGGCAGACGAGGATTGAAACTGCGATGTAAAGGCGCTTTCTGTGAGGCACATACAGGAGGCAGGCTAAATTTGAAATCTCCGGCAGGAGGGGGTCCTGCTGCAGATCTATATAAGCAAAATAAAAAAACTATAATAATGTATATGGAGGAGTTTTACAATGGAGAAAGAAACAAGACCTTTTATTTCCTGGCAGCTTGCAGACGATTTTATGACTGCAGTATTTGAGAAAATGGGAGTTCCGACGGAGGATGCAAGACTTTGCGCTGATGTACTTCTGGAAAGTGACAGACGTGGAATCGAGAGCCATGGCTGCAACCGCTTTAAACCGATCTATATCGACCGTATCAAATCCGGAATCTTAAATCCAGTAACAAAGATCGATATCCTTAAAGAGACACCAACAACTGCAGTTCTCGATGCCAACGATGGTATGGGAATGGTAGCCAGCAAGAAGGCTATGGACATGTGTATTGAAAAAGCACATAAATACGGCATGGGTATGGTTGCAGTCCGTAACTCTTCCCATTATGGAATCGCAGGATATTGGACAGGTCTCGCAGCAAAAGAGAATATGATCGGTATCAGCGGTACCAACGCAAGACCATCCGTTGCACCGACATTTGGTGTTGAGAATATGCTTGGAACCAACCCACTGACATTTAGTATGCCTACAGATGAGCCGTTCCCGTTTACACTGGACTGTGCAACATCTGTTATCCAGAATGGCAAGATCGAATACTACGCACGTATCAACCATGATACTCCTAAGGGTCTTGTTATTTCCAGAGAAGGAGAGGAGCTTACAGATAGTGCAGAGATCCTTAAGAAGATCAGAAGCCAGCAGGCAGCACTTGCTCCTCTCGGTGGATTTGGTGAGACAACCGGAGGATATAAGGGATACGGATACTCTACTGTTGTTGAGATCCTTTCCGCTGCTCTTCAGTCCGGTCTCTTCCTGAAAGCTCTGGATGGTAAGGATGAGGAAGGAAAGATCCGTCCATATCATCTTGGACATTTCTTTATTGCTATCGACACAGAGGCATTTATGGGTGCAGAGGCATTCAAGAAAACATGCGGTGATATCCTGAGAGACCTGAGAGGCTCCGAGAAGGCTCCTGGACAGGAACGTATCTACACAGCAGGCGAGAAGGAATATGATGTATGGATGTATCGTAAGGATAAGGGAGTTCCGGTGACAGAGGCAGTTCAGAAAGAGTTTATCGGACTTCGCGATGAATTCGGACTTACACAGTTCAAATTCCCGTTTGAGAAATAATGTATCTGCAGAAGGGAAGTCCATAGGGGCTTCCCTTCTTTTACCAGAGAAGAAGATTGTCTGAGAATTGTAATACAGCCGGAAATAAAACAGATATATTTGGCAAATGCGTCTGGTCTTTGAAGCAATAAACTGATACAATAAGAATAATATCTTCAAATAATGCGCGGAGATAGGATGATATTGTGTGAACATTGCGGAGGAAGAGAGAAGATGAACAAAGAATTTCTGGACGCGATCGAGGCGAACCCGATCATAGCGGCTGTAAAGGATGAGCAGGGACTTCAGAACTGTCTGGGCAGGGAGGAGCTTACCGTGATCTTTATCCTGTATGGAGATATCCGTTCTATTGGGGGAATTGTGGAGCGGATCCACCAGGCGGGGAAGATCGCGATGGCACATATAGACCTGATCACAGGTTTAAGCTCAAAAGAGGTTTCTGTGGATTATATTTGTAAAAATATCCATGCAGATGGGATCATTTCAACAAAAGCATCCATGATCAACAGGGCGAAGAAGCTTGGAATGTATACAGTTCTGCGTTTTTTCCTTATTGATTCCATGGCGATCAAGAATATTGAGAATCTGGGAAATCAGCATGAGCAGCTGCCGGATGTGGTAGAGGTTCTGCCGGGGCTGATGCCGAAGATTCTTAAACAGATATGTAAAACAAGCAAGGTGCCTGTGATCGCAGGCGGTTTGATCTCCGATAAGGAGGATGTGATGGGAGCCCTGGGTGCGGGGGCAGCAGCGGTTTCCACTACAAATCAGAAGGTATGGGAATTATGAGGCTGCAGAGGCACTGAGCCGCAGCCAAGAAATGTATTGGAGGATTTTTATATGGCAAAATATGTTATGGCGCTGGATTCCGGAACGACCAGTAATCGCTGTATTCTTTTTGATGAAAGCGGAAGGATCCGCAGTGTGGCGCAGAAGGAGTTTATCCAGCATTTTCCGAAACCGGGATGGGTAGAGCATGATGCAGGTGAGATCTGGTCCACACAGCTTTCTGTTGCCAGAGAGGCTATGAACCAGATTGAGGCAACGGCAGAGGATATTGCGGCGATCGGTATCACCAATCAGAGAGAGACCACCATTGTCTGGGATAAGAATACGGGACAGCCGGTTTATCATGCCATCGTATGGCAGTGCAGAAGAACTTCAGAATACTGCGACAGCCTGAAAGCGAGGGGACTGGAAGAAAAATTCCGTCAGAAAACAGGACTTGTTATTGATGCGTATTTTTCAGCCACCAAGGTAAAATGGATCCTGGATAATGTGGAGGGTGCCCGCGAAAGAGCAGAGAAGGGAGAGCTTCTGTTTGGTACCGTGGAGACCTGGCTGATCTGGAAGCTGACCAAGGGAGCTGTTCATGTAACAGATTATTCCAATGCATCCAGAACGATGATGTTCAATATCAATACACTGGAGTGGGATGATGAGATCCTGGAGGAGCTTGATATTCCGAAATGCATGCTCCCGCAGGTAAAAGAGTCCAGTGAGATTTATGGTGAGACAGATCCGTCCTTTTTCGGTGGAAGGATCCCGGTAGCCGGTGCTGCCGGGGACCAGCAGGCGGCGCTGTTCGGACAGGCCTGCTTTGAGAAAGGTGAAACCAAGAATACATATGGAACCGGTGGCTTTCTTCTGATGAATGCAGGAGATAAACCGGTATTTTCCAATAACGGGCTGGTTACAACCATCGGATGGGGACTTAACGGAGAGATCACTTATGTTCTGGAGGGATCCGTATTTGTGGCTGGTGCTGCGATCCAGTGGCTTCGTGATGAGCTTCATCTGGTGGATTCCGCATCGGATACCGAGTATTTTGCGGGAAAGGTACCGGATGCAAACGGCTGCTACGTCGTGCCTGCATTTACAGGACTTGGAGCTCCTTACTGGGATCAGTATGCCCGTGGCACGATCGTGGGATTGACCCGTGGTGTAAATAAGTATCATATTGTGCGTGCGACTTTGGAATCACTTGCATATCAGGTCAATGATGTGCTGGAGGTTATGAAGGAAGATGCAGGAAGTGACCTTGCAGTTCTTCGTGTAGACGGCGGAGCAAGTGCAAACAACCTTCTTCTGCAGATCCAGGCCAATATCAGTAATGTGGCTGTAGAACGTCCGGAATGTATTGAGACAACTGCTCTTGGTGCCGCATATCTTGCAGGTCTTGCTGTGGGATTCTGGGAAAGCAAGGAGGCAGTACTGGAAAGCCGTGATGTGGAACGTATTTTCCGCACGGAGATCGATGATGAGAAGCGAAATGCCATGGTAAAAGGCTGGAGAGCTGCAGTAGGCTGCTCCAGAGACTGGATCAAAAAGATCCAGTAAAAGATAAAAAAGAAAAGTCATGCAGCGGGACCGGATGAAAATGTCCTGTGCATGGCTTTTTTGCGTTTCCGGAATGTCACAGACAGACCGGCATATAAGCGATCGCGGAACAGATCCGCCGGAGCTTACAGAGTGGTCAGATCGATCCTGTAATCGTCGGAACCCGTTCCGTCAGCAGTGTAGTAAGCTGCTCTTTCTTCTGCATTTACATAGATGTGGAGCTCTTTGCCTTTCAGGCCCTTTGCTTCTGCATCTTTCTTAACAGCTGCCTCAAGGTCGGCAACTGTGATGGATGTCTCAAAAATTTCAAGTGTGATGCCGCTGATCTTATGATTTTTTACAGTGTTCTTAACTTCTTCTACTACTTCTGGTGCCTTGGCTGCTACAGTCTCTGTTGCCTTTTTGACTGCTTTAACGGTTTTTTCAGCTGCAGGTGTTTTTTCAATCTTTTCTACAGTTGATTTCACGGTAGCTTTGGCCTTGGTGGTTGCGCTCTTCAGGTTGCTTGTTCTGCTGTTTCTTCTTTTTTCCATAATGGAACACTCCCTTCCACATATTTCGCTGACAGAACGGATCTGCCGGAATATGTACCTGTTTACAGTATCATGAATATGGTGGAAAGTCAAATTTTTGCTTGGGTGTTGCATTTCCGGCAGTTGTCGTATAAACTGGATTACAGAGAAAATCAGACAGGGGTACAGAGATTGAAGAATATTCAGGAAGATATTAAAACAGGAAAATTTAAGCAGGCATATCTCCTTTACGGTGAGGAAGCCTATCTGAAACAACAATATAAAAGAAATCTGGTGAAGGCTCTGAACCCGGACGATGATACCATGAATTTTACCAGATATGAGGGGAAGGGGATCGATGTCCGGGAGCTTTTGAGTCTTTGTGATACCATGCCCTTTTTTGCAGAGCGAAGAATAGTCCTTCTTGAGGATACGGGATTCTTTAAGAACAAATGTGAGGAACTGGCAGATTATATGAAAGCTCTGCCGGATTATCTGTATCTGGTGTTCTGCGAGTCTGAAGTAGATAAAAGAAGCCGTATGTACAAGGCGGTAAAAGCCTGCGGCAGCATCGGGGAATTTAAACAGCAGGATGAAAAGACTCTTATGCGGTGGGCAGCAGGGATCCTTGGAAAAAATGGCCGCAGGATCACCCAGAGAGATGTGGAGCTTCTGCTGACCATGACGGGAACAGATATGGGAAATATAAGGATGGAGCTGGAAAAGTTGATCTCCTATACGGTCGGAAGAGATGTTGTGACGGCTGCAGATATCCAGGCTGTCTGTACCACGCAGACAACCAATAAGATCTTTGATATGGTGCGTGCGGTGACGGAGAAGAACCAGAAGCGGGCCCTGGATCTGTACTATGACCTTCTGACTCTTCGGGAGCCGCCGATGCGGATATTGTTTCTTTTGGCGAAACAGTTTCGTCAGATCTGCCTGACCAAGAAAATGTCACAGGAGGGTCTTTCTCAAACCGAGATCGCTTCCAAACTGGGAGTACCCTCTTTTGTTGTGCGGAACCTGGCATCCTGTGCCAGATCCTACACTGTGGAAGAGCTGGAGAATGCTGTGCGGGATTTTGTGGATGCGGAAGAGGCGGTAAAGACAGGTACACTTGGAGATGTGCTCAGCGTGGAGCTTCTGATCGTGAAGTACAGCTCGGCGAGAGCAGTGAGAGCCTGAGTTTTACGGAGACGGGTTCTGCCACAGGGTCGCTCCGTTGTCCCTGAGCCATTTTTCGCAGGCTTTATACTCCGGCATCACAGATGCCACCACTGCATAAAAGGCAGGGGAATGATTCATTTCTTTTCTGTGGGAAAGTTCGTGTACTACAACATAATCCAGGACTTTTTCCGGGGCGAAGATCAGCCGCCAGTTGAAGTTCAGGTTTCCTTCGCTGGTGCAGCTTCCCCAGCGGGTTTTTTGTTCCCGGATCGTGATACGGCCGTAGGTTACGCCCATTTTTCTGGCGTAGGCTGCGGCTTTTCTTTTGAATATTTTTCTGGCGGATTCCATATAATAACTGCGGCGGAATTCCGAAAGAGGCGGGTTTTCAGCCTGGGGCTGTGCCGGCCTGGAGGCGGCGTGGGAAAGGTGCTTCAGGATCCAGCTTTCTTTCTGGGAGAGAAAACGATGGATGGTGGAATCTGGCATTGTGTGTGGAGCGCGGACAGTTACCTGACCGGAAACGCTGACCTGGATCGCCAGGGTTTTCCGACTGCTGCGGATAATGCGGTAGGGAAAGGGATGGGATATCATAAAAAACTCCTTTTGGTCAATGCAGAAATCTATATACAAAACAGAAATCTATATACAAAAAAGACAGTCGCTGACGGTTCGACTGTCTTTCCTTTTACTTATAAGCTTATAACTAAAATATTCCGTGGTCTATTACGCAATGCTGTTGACAGCTTTGGAAAGACGGGAAATCTTTCTGGCGCAGTTATTTTTGTGATAAACGCCCTTGGATGTAGCTTTGCTGATTGTGGAGATTGCGTCCTTAAGAGCAACCTCTGCAGCTGCCTTATCCTTATTCTCAACTGCTGTCTCAACTTTCTTGATGGAAGTCTTAACTGCAGAACGGATTGCTTTGTTTCTTGCAGCCTTAGTGCTGTTAACTAAGATTCTCTTCTTTGCGGATTTAATGTTAGCCAATTCGTACACCTCCGATTCCTTAAAAATATAATATTAAATTACATTCACAGGAACAGACACGGGCGCTCCTATGAAACATGCTTATATATATTATTATACGTGCACAGGAATGTCAAGATGTTTTTTGCAAAAATTCCAAAAAAATATGCAAAAAATACCAGATGCTGTGTGGGAAAGGGGAAATGATACATATTTATGGGAAAAAGGGAAATAATGAAAGGGAAAACACCGGTAAAGCTGCAGATAGCAGTGGAAAAGTCTTTGCAATCTTACAGAAAAAGAGGATGAGAGTATGGCTGGAAGGAGCAGAATCAGAACAGACCTGGCGCTGGAAGCAACGGAACGCTTTCAGGCGGAAAACGTAGAAGTACGTGGAGTAGAGATCAGGGAAAGATACGATGAGGAAAAGGATGTTCGGACTACCGTAGTGCGGATCACAACGGAAAATGGAGCCAGGACCATGGGAAAACCACAGGGGACCTATATTACCATTGAGGCACCGGATCTTTCCGTTCCGGATGAGGATTATCACAGGGAGATCTCGGAAGAGGTGGCACATCATTTGAGGGAGCTGATCGATCTCGGACGGCAGCAGTCGATCCTGGTGGTAGGCCTTGGAAATCAGGAGATTACTGCGGATTCCCTTGGCCCTCGTGCAGTTTCCAATCTTCATATGACAAGGCATGTGATCCGGGAATATGGGCTGAAGAGCAATGAACATATGAAAATGCATCAGATCAGCGGGATCGTTCCGGGTGTGATGGCACAGACCGGAATGGAAACTCTGGAAATTGTTCGGGGTGTTGTTTCTGAGACAAAGCCGGATTTGGTGATCGCCGTAGATGCGCTGGCGGCCAGAAGTACGACAAGACTTAACCGGACGATCCAGATCACGGATACCGGGATCAGTCCGGGCTCCGGCGTGGGGAATCACAGGGAAGGCCTGAATGAAGAAAATCTTTCGGTCCGTGTGATCGGGATCGGTGTTCCGACTGTGGTGGATGCGGCTACTATTGTCCATGATTCCATGGCAGAGCTTCTGGAGGCACTGGAGGAGGATGAGCAGAAGGAGTTTCTGGAAGAAATGATCTCACCGAAGCTTTACACCATGTTTGTAACACCAAAGGATGTGGATGAAACGGTACGATATTTAAGCTTTACCATTTCCGAGGGACTGAATCTGGCTTTTTCCGATAGTCTAATCGAAGAGGACAGGTCATAAAATACCATAAGAGGTGATCGTGGGTGACGAATATCCAGAGGGCTTTCTGCGTGGTTTTGAGCCTGATCTTCCTGGGGGTGGTGGCTGTCCTTCCGGGAGATTTTTTCAGGCATGGTGAGATCTACAGACAGCTGCCGCTGTATTGCTTTCTGGAAAAGAAAGCTCTGCAGAAGGAAAATGGCAGAGACAGGGAAACAGAGATGCTTTTGCAGGAAAAAAACGCAGAGCATCTGGGTGAAGAAGTGGAAGCAGAGAACCGAAAAGAGCAGGAGACGCTGCTGATGGCCGAGGCGGAAGAAGTGGAGAAGAAAGAAGCCCTTCAGAAGAAAGAAGAGCTTCAAAAGAAAAAAGAAATCCAAAAGAAAGAAGCGGAAGAGGCAGAAATAGCAGGGGAAAAATCCTCTGCCGGCAAAAAAAATGAAAAGGAGACTGTTAAGGGAAATACAGAACAGGAAGTTGCTGAGCCAGAAATTACAGAGCCAGGAGGTTCAGAACAGGAAGCTACGGAGCCGGGGAACACAGAACCGGAGACTCCTCCGTCAGAGGAGAACCAATCCGGTGAAAATACTGCGAAGGAACAGGAGACTGTGGCACTGCCACATCCGCAGATTGACTTGTCTCAGGCGAAACTGGCAGATTTTGACTATGTGATGAATCAGTTTTTTATATTGGATTCCAATACGGAAACGAATGCGCAGCAGATCAGTGCGCCCCGTTTTCTGAAGGAGGATCTGTCCGTTAAAAAGGATTCATCGGTACCCCAGATCCTGATCTATCATACCCATTCCCAGGAGGCTTTTGCAGATTCAAGAGAAGGACAGACTGAGGACACCATCGTAGGAGTGGGAGATCATCTTACTGAACTTCTGGAAAAAACATATGGATACCAGGTCATTCATATAACAGATGCCTTTGATATGATGGGAGGAACACTGGACAGGAGCAAGGCTTATGATTATGCCAGGGCATCCATAGAAAAAGTGCTGGAAGAAAATCCCACCATTGAAGTTGTGATCGATCTTCACAGAGATGGTGTGCCGGATGAGCGTCATCTGGTAACGCAGGTGAATGGAAAACCTACTGCTCAGCTGCTTTTTTATAATGGATTAAGCTATACAGTCAGTCAGGGGGCAGTGAGTTATCTGCCCAATCCTTACATAGAAGAGAATCTGGCATTTTCCTTTCAGCTGGAATATCAGGCGGCACAGTATTACCCCGATCTTTACCGGGGGATCTATCTGGCAGGTCTTCGCTATAATCTGCATCTTAAGCCACGGGCCCTGCTTCTGGAGGCCGGAGCACAGACAAATACCGTAGAGGAAGTCCGAAATGCCATGGAACCATTTGCAGATATCTTAAACAGAGTTCTGAAAGGCAGTGACAAAGAAGGCTGAAATATGATATGATAAAGAGCAGTATGGAAAAATATGCGTTCTGAACGCTTTATACGAGAGAAATTTAAGGAGGACTTCCTGAATGATAGACCAGAGTAAAATTCGGAATTTTTGTATCATTGCACATATCGACCATGGCAAGTCAACACTTGCGGACCGTATCATCGAGATGACGGGACTTCTTACCGAGAGGGAAATGCAGGCCCAGGTTCTGGATAACATGGACCTTGAGAGAGAACGAGGGATCACCATCAAATCCCAGGCGGTTCGTATTGTATACAAAGCCAAGGACGGAAATGAGTATATTTTTAACCTGATCGATACCCCGGGACATGTGGACTTTAACTATGAAGTTTCCCGAAGCCTTGCTGCCTGTGACGGAGCGATCCTTGTTGTGGATGCAGCACAGGGAATCGAAGCTCAGACACTTGCCAATGTATATATGGCACTGGACCATGATCTGGATGTGGTTCCGGTGATCAACAAGATCGACCTTCCAAGTGCGGATCCGGAGCGTGTTATCAATGAGATCGAGGATGTGATCGGAATTGAAGCGCAGGATGCACCGCAGATCTCCGCAAAAACAGGACTGAATGTAGACCAGGTCCTGGAGCAGATCGTCAATAAGGTCCCGGCGCCGGCGGGGGATGTGGATGCACCTCTGAAGGCTCTGATCTTCGACTCTGTTTATGACCCTTATAAGGGTGTTATCGTATTTTGCAGAGTGAAGGACGGACGTGTGAAAAAGGGCACGAGGATCCATATGATGGCGACCGGATTCACCACGGAGGTTGTGGAGGTTGGATATTTTGGAGCGGGTCAGTTTATCCCGTGTGACGAGCTGACAGCAGGTATGGTCGGATATATCACAGCCAGCATCAAGAATGTCCGTGATACCCGCGTGGGTGATACGGTAACGGATGCGGACAACCCCTGTGCAGAGGCACTTCCGGGATATAAGAAGGTAAACCCTATGGTTTATTGTGGCCTTTATCCGGCAGATGGTGCCAAGTACGGCGATCTCCGTGACGCGCTGGAGAAGCTTCAGCTCAACGATGCTTCCCTTTATTATGAACCGGAGACATCGGTCGCCCTTGGATTTGGTTTCCGCTGCGGCTTCCTGGGACTTCTTCATCTGGAGATCATCCAGGAGCGTCTGGAGAGAGAGTATAACCTGGATCTTGTAACTACAGCACCGAGTGTTATCTATAAGGTCTATAAAACCAATGGTGAGATCATCGAGCTGACCAATCCCACCAACCTTCCGGATCCTTCAGAGATCGAATACATGGAAGAGCCTATGGTGAAGGCGGAGATCATGGTAACCACAGAGTTCATTGGTGCGATCATGGATCTCTGCCAGGAGAGACGTGGTCAGTATGAAGGCATGGAATATATGGAAGAAACCCGTGCACTCCTGAAATACAGACTGCCGCTGAACGAGATCATTTATGATTTCTTTGATGCACTGAAATCACGTTCCAGAGGTTATGCATCCCTGGATTACGAACTGGACGGATATGAGAGAAGTGAGCTTGTGAAGCTGGATATCCTTGTGAATAAAGAAGAAGTGGATGCTCTTTCCTTTATCGTGCATGCAGATACTGCTTACGAGCGCGGAAGAAAGATGTGTGAGAAGCTGAAAGACGAGATCCCGAGACAGCTTTTTGAGATCCCAATCCAGGCAGCTATCGGAAGCAAGGTTATTGCCAGAGAGACGGTAAGAGCCATGCGTAAAGACGTACTTGCCAAGTGTTACGGTGGAGATATCTCCCGTAAGAAGAAGCTTCTGGAAAAACAGAAGGAAGGTAAGAAACGTATGCGTCAGGTAGGTAACGTGGAGATCCCGCAGAAGGCATTTATGAGTGTCCTGAAGCTGGATGATAAATAGGAGATGACTTTTTGAAAAAAAATATAAAAAAACTGTTTCTGGCAGCAGGACTTCTGGCTATAACAGGAGCTCTGCTTACCGGATGTGGTTCAAAGAAGAAAAATGCAGAAGAGGAAAGTGTGATCAAAATCAGTACAGCGCCGGAACCGACTGCCACTCCTGATCCGAAAACCGTAGATCCGGATGCAGTGACGAGCAATGGAAATCTGACAATGGTCAATGAGTACCTGGCAGAAAACGGCAGCGAGGCATTGGGGATCAATGGCGTGACACCGACACCGGCTGCTTCAGACGGAAGTACGGATAATGCGGATAGTGCCGGTGAAGATACAAGCTCCGATGAGGATAATGATACATCAGGTAGTGGTGGAGAGGAAGGAGCCATGGATGGAGAATGAGGCGAAAAAACCGCTGGAGCTCTATATCCATATTCCGTTTTGTGTGAAAAAATGTGATTACTGTGATTTCCTTTCCGGACCTGCCGGAAAAGAGAGGCAGCGTGAATATTTCCAGGCTCTGGAAAGGGAGATCGCTGCTGTTCCGGATTTTTCGGACAGGGAGATCACCACAGTTTTTATCGGCGGAGGAACACCTTCCGTGCCGGATCCGTCTCTTGTTGGAGAGATGCTGGATCAGATCAGAAATAAGTTTTTTGTGGCCCCGGATGCTGAGATCACCATCGAAGCAAATCCGGGGACTTTATATAAAGAAAAACTTCAAATATATCTGGAACACGGAATCAACCGACTAAGTCTGGGACTTCAGTCCCCGCAGAATCGGGAATTAAAGATCCTTGGAAGGATCCATACGTGGGAAGAGTTTCAGGAGAGCTTTTTTATGGCAAGGGATGCAGGCTTTTCCAACATCAATATCGATCTGATGAGTGCCATTCCGGAACAGACCTATGCAGACTGGGAAAAAAATCTCCGCACGGTGGCAGGGCTTTCGCCAGAACATATTTCCGCCTACAGTCTGATCATTGAGGAAGGCACTCCTTTCGGGGAGAGAAAGCTGAAATTGCCGGATGAGGATACGGAGTACCGTATGTATGAGAATACGGCAGGGATCCTGGAGGAATATGGGTTTCATCAGTACGAGATCTCCAATTATGCGAAAGGCGGACGGGAATGCCGTCATAATAAGGGATACTGGCAGAGGATCGATTATCTGGGACTGGGACTTGGGGCGTCTTCACTTCTGGAGCATATGCGTTTTTCCAATACTGCGGATATGAAGGAATATATTGGAAACAGTGCGTTTCCGGATAAGATCCGCCAGAATATGGAAAGCCTTACAGAGGCAGATGAGATGGCTGAGTTTATGTTTCTGGGGCTTCGGATGACAGAGGGCGTTTCAATGGAAGCGTTTGCGGAATATTTCGGAAAAAATATGGAAAACGTTTACGGAGAGGTCCTGAAAAAACATCTGGAGATCGGAATGCTGGAACAAAAAGGAGACAGGATATATCTTTCGAGAAAGGGAATCCATGTGAGCAATGGAGTGATGGCGGATTTTCTGTTGTAGAAAATTTGTCGATTTTTTTACCTTGACGAACGGATGTTCTGGCGGTATACTGATAAAAAATCAGAAGTTTTACAGCGGAATAAGAGAGGTAGATTCTGCTGTTGAGAAGAATACCGGAGTATTTTTTATGACCGGACAGAGTAGGAGGCTTTCATGTCAGCAGAAGCAAACGATAAGAAGCGTTTTATCAGGATACGCGGAGCCAATGAGAATAATCTTAAGAATCTTAGCGTCGATATTCCCAGAGACCAGTTTGTGGTACTTACCGGACTCAGCGGCTCCGGTAAGTCATCTCTTGCATTTGATACCATTTATGCAGAGGGACAGAGACGTTATATGGAGTCACTTTCTTCCTATGCGAGGCAGTTCCTGGGACAGATGGAGAAACCGGATGTGGAGAGTATCGAGGGCCTTCCGCCGGCAATCTCCATTGATCAGAAGTCAACGAACCGGAATCCCCGTTCTACAGTGGGTACGGTAACGGAGATCTACGATTATTTCCGACTTCTGTATGCCCGTGTGGGAATCCCGCACTGTCCCAAATGTGGAAGGGAAATCCGCAAACAGACGGTAGATCAGATGGTGGATCAGATCATGACGCTTCCGGAACGCCAGAAGATCCAGCTTCTTGCACCGGTAGTGCGGGGCCGCAAGGGAACCCATGTTAAACTTCTGGATCAGGCCAGAAGAAGCGGATATGTGAGAGTGCAGATCGACGGAAATCTCTATGAGCTTTCTGAGGAGATTAAGCTGGATAAGAATATCAAACATAACATTGAGATCGTTGTGGATCGACTTATTGTGAAACCGGGAATAGAGAAGCGTCTTTCCGATTCCATTGAAACCGTGCTGGATTTGGCGGATGGCCTGCTGGTAGTAGACACTATGGACGGGAAGCTTCTGAATTTCAGTCAGAGTTTTTCCTGTCCGGATTGCGGCATCAGCATTGATGAGATCGAACCCAGGAGCTTTTCCTTTAATAATCCATTTGGTGCCTGCCCGCAGTGTCTGGGTCTTGGATATAAGATGGAATTTGATATCGATCTGATGATCCCGGATAAGAAACGGAGTATCAATGAAGGGGCTATCGCTGTTCTCGGATGGCAGTCCTGTACCACGCAGGGAAGCTTTTCCAGAGCGATCCTGGATGCCCTGGCAAGGGAATATGAATTTTCTCTGGATACACCTTTCTGCGAGTATCCGAAGAAGGTCCAGGATATCCTCATCCATGGTACCGGCGGTCATTCTGTGAAGGTTTATTATAAAGGACAGCGGGGAGAGGGCGTTTACGATGTGGCGTTCCCGGGACTGATCCGCAATGTGGAGCAGAGATACCGTGAAACCGGTTCCGAGGCTATGAAGCAGGAATACGAGAGCTTTATGCGGATTACTCCGTGCACCACATGTAAGGGACAGAGGCTGAAGAAGGAGTCCCTGGCAGTGACCGTGGCGGATAAGAATATTTATGAAGTGACCAATATGCCGGTACAGAAGCTGCAGGGCTTTCTCCGCGATCTGAAGCTTTCAAAGCAGCAGGAGCTTATTGGAAGGCAGATCCTGAAGGAAATCCGCGCCAGGGTTGGATTTCTGGCAGAGGTTGGCCTGGAGTATCTTTCACTTGGAAGAGCTACCGGAACCCTTTCCGGCGGAGAGGCTCAGAGGATCCGTCTTGCCACACAGATCGGATCCGGGCTTGTGGGGGTTGCATATATCCTGGATGAGCCGAGTATCGGGCTTCACCAGAGAGATAATGACAAGCTTCTGGGGGCACTGATGCGTCTCCGTGATCTTGGCAACAGTCTGATCGTGGTGGAGCATGATGAAGATACCATGCGTGCTGCAGACTGTGTCATCGATATCGGCCCCGGAGCCGGAGAACATGGCGGACAACTGGTCGCAATGGGGACAGCTGAGGATCTGATGAAAAATGAGCAGTCTGTGACAGGAGCTTATTTAAGCGGAAGGCTGAAGATCCCGGTACCGGAAGTGAGGAAGGAACCAACCGGATTTCTTCATATAAAGGGTGCGGCAGAGAACAACCTGAAGCATATCGACGTAGATATTCCTCTGGGAGTGATGACCTGTATCACAGGTGTTTCCGGCTCCGGTAAGAGCTCTCTGATCAATGAAATCTTGTACAAGAGACTTGCCAGAGACCTGAACCGTGCCAGAGTGATCCCCGGGAAACATGATGACATCCTGGGTATCGATCAGCTGGATAAGGTGATCAATATCGACCAGTCCCCGATCGGAAGAACTCCCCGTTCCAATCCTGCCACATATACCGGAGTTTTTGACCAGATCCGTGATCTTTTTGCAGCCACCGCAGATGCCAAGGCAAAGGGCTACAAGAAAGGCCGTTTCAGTTTTAATGTCAAGGGCGGACGGTGCGAGGCCTGCAGCGGTGACGGAATCATCAAGATCGAGATGCATTTTCTTCCGGATGTATATGTGCCTTGCGAAGTCTGCAAGGGCAAACGCTACAATCGTGAGACTCTGGAAGTGAAGTATAAGGGCAAGAGTATTTATGATGTATTGAATATGACTGTGGAAGAAGCACTGACATTTTTTGAGAATGTACCGTCGATCCGGAGAAAGATCGAGACCCTGTATGATGTAGGGCTTTCCTATATCCGTCTGGGTCAGCCCTCCACCACTCTTTCCGGAGGAGAAGCACAGCGTATCAAGCTTGCCACAGAACTCAGCAAGCGCAGTACCGGAAAGACGATCTATATCTTGGATGAGCCTACCACAGGACTGCACTTTGCGGATGTCCACAAGCTGATCGAGATCCTGCGCCGTCTGTCTGAAGGAGGAAACACCGTTGTGGTCATTGAGCACAATCTGGATGTGATCAAGACGGCGGATCATATTATTGATATCGGACCGGAAGGCGGTGACAGAGGCGGAACGGTAATTGCCAGAGGAACTCCGGAGGAAGTAGCAGAGAATCCGGTTTCCTACACCGGTAAATATGTGAAAAAATATCTGGAACAGAAATAACCGGTAAAAGTTCTTTTCAATTTCTGTGGTTTTGTATATAATGAAGTGCGGGAACGTTTCGGCACAGACCGGAACAGAATAAGTCAGAAATGCGTCAGCATATGAACGTGTATGACGCAGGCGGGAGGATTTATGCCGGCAAAGGATATTGGAATCGATCTGGGAACCAGAAACAGTCTGGTGTTTTCCACAGGCAAGGGAATCGTTTTAAGAGAGCCCTCTGTGGTTGTTTATGATAAAGATACAGAGAAGATCAGAGCAATCGGTGAGGAAGCCAGACAGATGGCAAGCCATCTGACTTCCAATATGGAAGTGATCTGGCCAATCCGAAGAGGTGTGATCGTAGATTATAATGTAATGGAAAAGATGCTGAAATATTTTATTTCACAGGCTATGGGACGGAGAGCGTTCCGGAAACCGAGAGTCAGCATCAGTGTTCCGAGTGGGATCACGGAGATTGAGCGTAAAGCAATTGAGGAAGCTGCCTATCAGTCAGGAGCCAGGGAAGTTTTTCTTGTGGACGAGCCCATCGCTGCTGCTATCGGTGCAGGTGTAGATATCACCAAGCCATTTGGTAATCTGATCGTGGATATCGGTGCAGGGACCACGGATGTTGCGGTCATATCGGTAGGGGGAGTGGTTGTTTCCGCTTCTGTGAAGGTTGCAGGAGATAATTTTGATCATGCGATCATGAATTATGTACGTGAGAAGCACAGCCTCTTTATCGGGGAAGATGCAGCGGAGAATATCAAGATCAAGATCGGAACAGCCAGTGAAGAAGCGGATCTTCGCACGATGGAGGTCAAGGGCAGAAATATCATCACAGGACTTCCGAAGGTGGCAACACTGACATCTGAGGAGATCCGGACCGCTTTGCGGGAAACGACCGGACAGATTGTGGAGACAGTCCATGGCGTTCTTGAGAAAACACCGCCAGAGCTGGCGGCAGATATCATGGACAGAGGAATCGTTCTTACAGGCGGAGGTGCCATGCTGCATGGAATGGATGCATTGATCGAGCAGAAAACAGGAGTCAGCACACTGACGGTACAGGATGCAATGCTTGTAGTGGCTGCAGGAACAGGAAAATATGCGGAAATCATGTCAAGGATGTAAACCGTTATGAGTCGTCCGGACGGCACAGGGTCAGAGAAGAGACTGCCGCAGGAAACTCATACAGATAAGGCGCTGCAGCTGCAGTGCCTTTTGCTGTTATCAGAGGTTTACAGATGGAGAAAAAAATGAGTGAGACAGTTACAGGATATATAGATCATGTGATCTTCCGAAATGAAGATAATGGATATACGGTCATGGTACTGAAAGGGATGGAAGAGGAACGGGAACTGACCTGTGTGGGGACATTTCCTGCGATCACCCAGGGGGCTGCCATTGAAGCTTCCGGAAATTATACAACACATCCGGTGTATGGCAAGCAGTTTCAGATAGCCTCCTACGTAGAAAAAATGCCGGAGGATGCACTGGCCATGGAGCGTTATCTGGGTTCCGGTGCGATCAAGGGGATCGGAGCGGCACTGGCAGCCAGGATCGTACGTCGTTTCGGTGATGATACTATGCGTATTGTAGAGGAAGAGCCGGAGCGGCTGGCTGAGATCAAGGGAATCAGCGAAAAAAAGGCCATGGAGATCGCAGAACAGATGACGGAGAAAGCAGATATGCGCCGCGCTATGATCTTTCTCCAGAAATACGGGATATCACTGAATCTCGGCGCAAAGATCTATCAGAAATATGGGCAGACTGTATATGGAGTCCTGCAGGAGAATCCGTATCGCCTTGCAGAGGATATCAGTGGTGTGGGATTCCGTATCGCAGATGAGATCGCTTCCCGGATCGGGATCCATACAGATTCAGATTACAGGATAAGAAGCGGAATGTTGTATACTCTCCTACAGGCTTCAGGAGAAGGCCATATCTATCTCCCGAAGGAGGAACTTTTTTCCAGGGCATCCGGACTTTTGGGAGTAGATTCCTCCTACATGGAAAAACATCTCATGGATATGGTAGTAGACCGGAAACTGATCCTGAAAGAAACAGAAGACGGTGCAGTTGTCTATCCCACACGATATTATTATCTTGAGCTGAATTCAGCCAGAATGCTCTGTGAGCTGAACATCCTCTGCCCGGAAGATGAGGAGATGATGGAGAAACGGATCAACAGGATCGAAAAGGAGACAGGAACCCGGTTAGATGAAATGCAGAAACAGGCAGTGGCGGCAGCTGCCAGTCATGGTCTGTTCATTCTGACCGGCGGGCCGGGAACCGGAAAGACTACAACGATCAATGCGATTATCCGTTATTTTGAAGAGGAAGGCGCTGAGCTGCGGCTTGCAGCTCCCACCGGCCGTGCAGCCAAGCGAATGACAGAGGCTACCGGATACGAGGCTCAGACGATCCACAGACTTCTGGAGCTGAATGGAATGCCGGAGGAAGAGCAGGAAGGCCGTGCAGTTCATTTTGACAGGAATTCGGAGAATCCGCTGGAAGCGGATGTGATCATCATTGATGAGATGTCCATGGTAGATATCGCACTGATGCATTCATTGCTTCTTGCAGTGACAGCAGGGACCAGACTGATCCTGGTAGGTGATGAAAATCAGCTTCCCAGTGTAGGCCCGGGAAATGTTCTGAGGGATATTATCCGCAGCGGCTGTTTTCCGGTAGTAGAGTTGAAAAAGATTTTCCGCCAGGCATCTGAAAGTGATATTGTGGTGAATGCACATAAGATCAACCGGGGCGAGCAGGTGACCATCAATAACAAGAGCCGGGATTTCTTTTTTCTGAAAAGATATGACGCGGACATCATTATCCGTGTGGTGATCGCACTGATCCAGGAGAAGCTTCCGCGTTATGTAGATGCAAAGCCCTATGAGATCCAGGTGCTCACGCCTATGCGTAAGGGACTTTTAGGTGTGGAGCGGCTGAACCAGATACTTCAGAGATATCTGAACCCGCCGGATGAAAAGAAAAAGGAGAAAGAGATCGGACAGCGCCTTTTCCGTGAAGGGGATAAGGTGATGCAGGTGAAGAACAATTACCAGCTGGAGTGGGAAATCCTTGGACGATACAAGATTCCTGTGGATAAAGGTGTGGGCGTGTTTAATGGAGATACCGGTATTATGACGGAGATCAATGAATTTGCGGAAACGGCCACCGTGGAATTTGAGGATGGCAGACAGGCAGAATATTCCTTCAAACAGCTTGAGGAACTGGAACTTGCCTATGCAGTGACCATACATAAGTCCCAGGGCTCAGAATATCCGGCAGTGATCCTTCCGATCCTTTCCGGACCAAGGATGCTGATGAATCGGAATCTTCTGTATACAGCAGTGACCAGAGCCAGAAAATGTGTTACCGTAGTAGGCAGCGAGACCACTTTTGCGGAGATGATCCGTAATGAAAAACAGCAGCAGAGATACAGCTCTCTGGACAGACGGATCCGGGAGCTGGATGAATCTGAACAGAAGGAGAGCGCCATCGGGGAGAAAGGACTTTCTTGAAAAAAACAGCAGATTTTTTACTGGACATGCTTTACCCGAAAAAATGCCCGCTGTGTCATCAGATACTGAAAGAAAAAGACCGGCTGATCTGTCCGGAGTGTTCCGGAAAGGTCAGGCCTATATCCGGTCCCAGGTGTATGAAATGCGGAAGACCGGTAAAAATGGAAGAGGAATACTGTGAAGATTGCCGCAAGGGTGCCCATCATTTTACGGAGGGCAGAAGTATTTTCTGGTACGGAGAGGTCTGGAGACAGTCTCTGGTACGATTTAAGTATTACGGATGTCGGGAATATGGGGATTTTTATGCAAAGGCAATGAGCGTCTTCGGAAAAAAATATCTGGAACGGTGGAAGCCTGATCTGATCGTTCCCGTTCCTCTGCATCCCAGAAAAAAAAGGATGAGAGGTTTTAACCAGGCAGCATATCTGGCAGAAAGGCTCAGTGTTCTTACGGGGATCCCATGGAATGAGCATCTGGTAAAGAAGATACGAAGCACAAGATCTCAGAAAAAACTTAATGCCATACAGAGGCGTCAGAACCTGAAAAATGCATATCAGGTAACCGAAAAGATCCCGGGTTTTTCTGTACTTGTGGTGGATGATGTATACACAACAGGAAGTACGGCAGATGCCATGGCAATGTGTCTTCTTGAGGCCGGTGCAGAGAAAGTTTATTTTCTGACAATATGCGCAGGAAGGGCATGAAACAGCCGAAAAAACACTTTTCATAGGTATGGAACTATGCTACAATAAATTTGATTGCAGTTAAACAGTATAACTGTATGGAAAGCGTAATGCGGATCATATATTGGGGATTTTCCTGATAAAGAAAGCTTATGAGGAGTTATTTTTATGGTAAATGAAGAAAAAGTGAAGATTATGAATCGTCTGGCTATGTATGAACATGGCGAAGGCAGGAAGTATCTTCCGGTGAGCAGATATTATCGAAGTGATTATATTGGACTTGCACTGATCAGAAACTTTTTTCTGGTAACGATCGGATATGTATTGGGACTTGCAGGCGTTGCCGCATATTTCAGCGAATATCTTATGGATAATGTGAATAAGATTAATCTGGTCGAGGTTGGGATCTATATCATCGTCGGTTATCTGATCGTGCTTGTTGTATATTCGATACTGACCTACATCCAGTATTCTGTGAAATATTTCCGGGCAAAAAAAAGTGTCAGGGAATATTATCAGGATCTTACAAGACTGGAAAAAATCTACGGGCGGGAGGAAAAAAGAAATCCGGTCCGGAGAAATGCAGGAGGACATAGAAAATGACAGCTTTACTTGAGATCAAACAGAATATCAAAAGATTTTACGGACAATATGAAGTATATATACTGCCGGTCCTGAAGTTTGTTCTGGCATTTGCCTATTTTCTCTGGATCAACAGCAATATGGGTTACATGAAACAGCTGGATAATATTTTTGTTGTCCTGATCCTGGCGCTTGTATGTTCGATCCTTCCGGTTTCTGTGATGATGTTTATGGGATTTGCGTTGATGATCGGGCACTGTTATGCAGTCGGGATCGAAACGGCAGGATTTATGCTGCTTCTTATTCTGTTAATGCTGATCCTGTTCCTAAGGTTCAGCAGGTCACAGAATCTTGCAATGATCCTTACACCACTTTCCTTCGGATTTGGTGTTCCTGCACTTATGCCGATCGGAGCAGGCCTGCTGGGTAGCGCATTGTCAGCGCTTCCGGCCGGATGCGGTGTTGTGATCTATTATTTTATACGGTTTGTACATGCACAGTCGGCGGCACTCAGTGATCCTGCCGCAGAGATCACAGAAAAACTGAAGCTGATCTCTGACGGACTTGTCCACAACTGGGCAATGTGGATCACGGTGATTGCGTTTGTGGTAGTGATCCTGTTTGTGAACCTTCTGAGAACACGGGCGTTTGATTATGCATGGAGGATCGCTGTCATTGCCGGTGGCGTGATCTATATCCTGGTTATCCTTGCCGGAGATTTCTGCCTTAGTATTACGGTAGCCATGGTGCCGATGATCCTGTCCACAGTGATCTCCGTACTGGCAGGATTTGTTCTGGAGTTCTTTGTTTTTGGCGGAGATTACAGCAGAACAGAACGTCTGGAATATGAGGATGATGAGTACTATTACTACGTAAAAGCCGTTCCGAAGGCATCGGTCGCCACTTCTGAGAGAAGTATCAAAAAGATCAATGCGGAGCCGGTAAAAGAAGAAAAAAAAGAAGACAATATTGTGTCTTTCAGTGATGATGTATTTCCTGAGAAGAACGAAATGCATACAGTAAAGATGCCGGATATGGTTTCCGAAAATACAGTAAGTGAGAAACCGCAGGGATTGGACAAGATCGATTTCGAAAAACAGCTGGAGGAATCGCTGAAGGATCTTTAAACAGGAACGATTGGAATAGCTCAGGAAGAAAGGAGGAGACTTATGCAGAATGTGCTGACAGTTGTGGTCGGATATCTTGGGAAAATTTCCCTTCCGGGACTTGGCGTGATAGATATCATTGAGATCGGACTGATTTCCTTTTTTGTATATCAGTTTATGGCATGGATCAAATTTACACGTGCATATACCCTTCTGAAGGGCATTTTGATCGTCCTTGGATTTATCCTGGTCGCATATATCTTCAAAATGAATACGATCCTCTGGATCTTCCGGAACCTGGCTAATGTGCTGGTGATCGGTGTGATCGTAATCTTTCAGCCGGAGCTGAGGAAGGCGCTGGAGCAGCTGGGACAGAAGAAGTTTGTTTCCAACATTATTCCCTTTGATTCCGGCAGGGAAGTGCAGGAGCGTTTCAATGACAAGACTATCAACGAACTGGTAAAGGCTTGTTTTGATATGGGTGAAGTTAAGACCGGAGCACTGATCGTGATCGAGGAAGAGATCCGGCTTGATGAATATGTGAGAACCGGTATCAATATTGACGGTATCCTTACCAGTCAGCTGCTGATCAATATTTTTGAGCATAATACACCTCTTCATGACGGAGCGGTGATCGTGCGGGGAAACCGCGTAGTAGCAGCAACCTGCTATCTGCCTCTTTCAGATAATATGGAACTGAGCAAACAGCTGGGAACAAGACACAGAGCAGGTGTGGGTATCAGCGAAGCTACGGATTCTCTTACGATCATTGTTTCGGAAGAGACAGGACAGGTTTCTGTGGCCAGAGGCGGTGAGTTATCCAGAGGGCTTAACAGCAAGCAGCTTCGTGAAGTACTTGTTTCTGCTCAGAATAAAAAGGTTGTTGACAACGGTAAGCTGAGAAATCTGCTGAAAGGGAGAGTGAAACATGAAGAAAAATCTGACTAAGAACATCCCTTTGAAAATCATGTCGATCATTGTGGGAATCCTGGTGTGGCTGATCGTAGTAAATGTTGATGACCCTATCATTACAAAAGGCTTTGTGATCTCAGATGTGCAGATCATCAACGAAGCTTATGTGGATCAGCTGGGTGAGATGGTCATGCAGGATGACCGTGAAAATTCCGTACGTGTTTATATTACAGGTGATCGGAAGACAGTCAACCGTCTCACCTCAAGTGATATTAAGGCAGTTGCGGATCTGCAGCAGGCCCAGTCTACCGATACAGATCCTGTAATGATTCCCATTACAGCGACCTGCTCCGGGATACTGCCGGAAAACATTAGTGTATCACCGCAGAATCTGAGTGTCCATCTGGAAAAAAAGGTGACCAAAGAATTTGCGATCAATGTTACCAGTGATGACAGCAAGCCGGCACAGGGGCTGGAGATTGCTTCGCTCACCGCAAATCCGGAAAAAGTCCGTATTACAGGACCGGAATCTCTGGTTGGTAAAATAGATAGTGTGAGTGTGGATGTAAGTTCAAAACTTGACGGGATCGATCAGGATACGATGATCACGGACGCAGAACTGACTATCACAGATAAGAATCAGGACACTCTTTCATCAAATTCCATGAGCTATCTGAAATTTGACAACAACGGAAAGGTTAATGTCACGGCAAAGCTCTGGAAGGTGCGTTCTGATATACGGATCAGTGCGGGATATACAGGGGAACCAGCAGAAGGCTATGTTGTGGATAGTGTCACAACAGTACCGGAGACTTTCAGCGTAGCCGGAAGTGAGGAAGCACTGAACAATCTGAAACTTCAGGGAAATACCATTTATCTAGACAATGAGAATGTGGATATTTCAGGAAAGAGCAATGACGTGGAAAAGAAAGTAAACCTGTCAGAACTTCTTCCGGATGGCCTTAAGCTGACATCCGGATCCAGTACGGACCTCTGGATCACAGTCAATATCCTGCCGGAGGGCAGTAAGATATACAGCTTCCCGACAGAGGATATCAAAGTAAAGGGTCTGCCTGATGATCTGCAGCTGGCATTTGAAGTTGCGGATATTGAACTGAAGGTGCAGGCGGAAGACGGAGATCTTTCCCAATTTGATCTGAAGTCGGTAGGAGCAGCACTTTCCATGGATGACTGGGAGGAGGGCAGCTACGAAGTACCGATCAAAATCAGCCTTCCGGAAGGCTACAAGCTGCTGGAGGATGTAACCGCCGAGATCAAAATCTCCAAGGTTTCCAATGTAGACAGCAGTAGTCAGTAAGTAATCACAGCTTTGGACAAGGCTTGAAGGATAAGTAATATAAAGGGAGACAGCAGCAATGTTAAGTTATAAGGTAACGGTCAGGAACCCGTCAGGGCTTCATCTTCGTCCCGCAGGGCTTTTATGCGGCGAGGCAATAAAATACAAATCGTCCATAACATTTCAGTATGCCGGAGGTACAGCGAATGCCAAAAGTGTTCTGAGTGTTCTGGGTGCATGTGTTAAAAGCGGGGATGAGATCACACTGGTCTGCGAGGGTGAGGATGAACAGGCTGCGATAGATGCGCTTGTGGCTCTTATCGAAGGCGGACTGGGCGAATGATACGTAACAGATACAATAATTATTTACAGCAGCATGATCAGGAGGGATTATTGTGAAGAGAAGAGTTGTGGCAATTTTTCTCAGTCTGACATTATGCATGGGCGGAACTCTGGAAGCCGGCGCTGCGGCTTTGGGAAGTACAGACGTGCAGATGGCAGCAGAGACAGCCGGCAATCCGGCTGAGGATGTATTCAGTGATGAAGCGGAAACGACTGTACAGCAGCCGGAGACAGAAGAGGATCAGACAGGTAGTACTGACAGTACAGACAGTTCAGAAGAAACACCTGTTGCACCGGAGAACCCCGCAGAGACACCGGATGTTATAGAAACACCGGAGATTACAGAGACACCGGAAACTACAGAAGCACCGGAGGCTACAGAAGCACCGGATGCGACAACAGAAGACAGTACAGATCCGGGCGATGATTTCAGTGCAGGTGATGCACAGGAGCTGGATGCACCGTCAGCAGATACCGCAGTACAGAACAAAGTAGAGAACAACAAGGCAGAGGAAATTTCTGCTACCGGAGCATCACTGGTAAACGGTGTAGTCGTTGCCAAGACAAGTGACTGGGTTTCTGCAAACGGTTTTTACAGACTCCGCAAAAAGAAGGTTGCTGCATCTGCAGCTCCGGAGGGAAAAGCTTCTGAGGATCCTGCAGAAAGCAGCGAAGAAGAGCAGAAAACAACAGTTGATGAAACAGCTGCAGCAGCACAGGAGGTACAGCAGACTGAAGAGCTTCCGGAAGGTGCAGCAGAGAGTGAGCAGGCTCAGGTACTCCAGAATGAGTCAGCAGAAGGAGAGCAGGAGACTGCAGCAGAAGAAGTTTCTACAGAGGAAGTATCCGCAGCAGAAGCTTCTGCAGAGACAGCATCCGCAGATGTAGTGTCTGCAGAGGAGACATCCGAAGAGACAGCACCCGCAGAAACAGAGACGGCAGTCGAAACATCAGAGAGCGTAGATAACGCAGAGACTCTTGCCCAGGATGAAGGGAACGCTTCTCAGGTATCAGAAACAGGTTCCATCGAAGATAATTATTTTACTGCGCAGGATGGTCTTCTTAAGATCAATACCAACGGACATGTGGGATATTATCTTTTTAATGAAGACGGATATCTGGTAACCGGCCGTATGACCCGTGAGCCAGGTGCAGCAGGTTATACCGGAACACAGAAGACAGAATGGTATTTCCTCGAAAACTCCAAAGCTTCCCTGTATTCGGATTCCACCGGAAAAGCAATCACACCGTGGACATCCAATCTTGGCCAGCAGAAGAGAAATTACTGGTTATGGACAGGAACTGTTTTCCGCTATTATAATTCCCAGGGTGATTACAAATCCATAGAGGCTCAGAACCTTGTAGGCAAGATCAAAAAGATCGGAAATGCTTATTATACACTGATGCGTAACGGAAAACCGCGAACAGGAATCCTGAAGCTGACAACCGGTTCCACAACATATCAGTATTACTTCCAGCCGGCATCAAAGGCAGGAGAGATTCCAGGAAAGCTTTTTTATGGCGGATGGACATATGTTTTAAACAGCAAAAATCAAAAACGTTTTATCTATTGTAGTCCGAAGGCTGCCACACGTGGACAGATCATGAAACATGGAGTTTATGTATCACCTGTAATGTCCAAGAAATATCGATATATGCTGAATGCCAGCGGCTATGTTATGACGAATACAATGGCGAAGGCGCAGAATAACGCATATTATGTTTCAGACAGCAAGGGCCGCATCATTACAAAAAAACTTGTGAAGTATAAAGGCAGCAGATATTATTTCGGAGGCAATGGCCAGAGAGTTTCCTGGAAGAACTGCTGGCATGGCTGCCCGGGTGCATCCAACAAGATTTATTATTTCGGAAGCACAGCAGGAAAAGTTGTTGAAAAATATGGCTGGCAGAAGGTGACCGACGCAAAAGGCCAGTTCTTCGGATGGTTTTACTTTGACAAAAACGGAAACCATTATAAGAGCCAGATGATAACAAACAAGTCCTCCAAAAAGAGCTATTACTTTAATAGCACAGGACAGCTTGCAACAGGAAAAACAAAGATCGGCAAAAAATACTATTTCTTTGCAACATCAGATGCCAATGCGCACAGAGGCTGGATGTACAAGAGTACATTGATCCGTTACCAGAATAAGTGGTATTATGCAGGCGGCAACGGTGTTCTGAAAAAGTCAGGCTGGCAGAAGGTAGGTAAATACTGGTACTATCTGCAGAACTATACCGTTGTGACAAATAAATCCATGAAGCGTGGTTCCGTAAATGGTTATCTGGACAGCCAGGGACGTTTTTCCACCGGCTGGGTGATCGTCAGCGATTACTATGATCAGGTCAAATATATCGATCCGGACAGCGGTTCCAAGTATCTGACCAATACAAGCAGATGGATCGATGGAAAACTGTATTACTTTGATAAGGATGGTTACCGCCGCAATGATGTTTCCAGTATTTACGGAGGACCATATTATCTGGAGGTTGATAAGACCAACGGTGTTATGACTGTATACACAAATAGTAGCAAGACGATTCCTGTTAAGACAATCCGTGTTTCTGTAGGTCTCTCCGGAACACCTACATGGGATGGTACATACAGACTGACCCGCAGTCTGAGATGGCAGCCACTGATGGGACCGTCCTGGGGACAGTATGGAACACATGTTGACGGATGCGGACAGGGAGGAATCTTTATCCATTCCGTAGCCGGATCGACCAGGAGTGTTTATAATCTTCCGGCAGGCGAGTACCTGAAGCTTGGTCAGCCTGCATCTCACGGATGTATCCGTACCTGTGTGGCTGATGCGAAGTGGGTATTTGAGAACTGTAACGGTTCTACGATCCACATTTACAGCAGCGGAAATTACGTTAACAATGAATCCTTCAAGGGACCGTTAGGCCGCAGACCGCTGGCAACCTTCCGTGGAGCCGGAAACTTTGATCCTACAGACCCGGAAGTTCCGTGATCTTTACCGAACAGTACCAGAAAGAAATATATAGAATAACTGAAGACCGATGTTCAGCTGTATGAAGCTGACATCGGTCTTTTTCCATATATGGCTTTACTTTCCATTTTTTCATATGTATAATAAAAGTCATGCACAAATAAACAACATAATTTATGGAAGGAAACTAAAATGAAAAACTGGAAGAAATGGCTGGTGGCAGGCTGTATGGCAGCACTGCTGGGAATAGGAACAATGGGAACTACAGCGATGGCCATGGGCGGCGGAGGCGTAGACCGAAGCGAGGCAGTTGCTGAGGAAGAAAAGGTCCCCAGCGGGAAGGCAACACAGAATTCCAGGGTAAGTTCAAAGGCCTGGAAGAAGATCAACGGTGTCTGCTATAACGGAAGCGGCCAGAAGCTGGAAGGTGCTGTCACACGTGGAATCGATGTTTCTGAGTGGCAGGATACCATCAACTGGAGCCAGGTCAAAAAATCTAATGTAGATTTTGCTTTTGTCAGGATCTCCTATGGTCTGAATCATCTGGATAAGACATATGATTACAACATGAAACAGGCAGAGAAGGCAGGAGTTCCGACAGGAACCTATGTGTACAGCCTTGCGCTGAACACACAGCAGGCACTGAAGGAAGCGCAGCTTGCTATCCGTAAAATGGATGGATATAAAGTATCCTATCCGGTGGTTTATGACATTGAATATGATCAGATGCGCAATCTTTCCGCATCACAGATCGCAGATCTGGCAAAGACCTTCTGCAATGAGGTAAAAAAAGCCGGATATCATCCAATGATCTACTGCAATACAGACTGGTATGACAACAAGCTTGACTGGAGCAAGATGACAGGTTATGATGTATGGCTTGCGCGGTATGGTGATACGATTCCGGCTCCTGACAAGAAAAAGTACAAATATACCATCTGGCAGTCCACCGATGGTGACGGTGGCGGATATCTGAATACCACCAAGGGTCTGGTTGCGGGAATCCCGTCTTATTCTACTGTAGATATTGACTTCGGTTATGTTGATTATACCAAGATCATCACATCCAGATGGCATGCACAGACCGGATACAAGGCATCCACCAGACCGGATACCAGCAACTATAAAGGAAAAACCGGCTGGGCAACAGAGAACGGAAAGAAATTTTATTATGTCAATGGTGTCAAAAAATACGGCTGGGTTCAGGTGAAAAATAAGAAATATTATATCCATAAGACCGCAGGAATGTGCCGTTCAAAGCTGATCAGGGATTCCAAGAATATTTCCAGATATGTAGACAAAAATGGAGTCCTTGTGAAAAATACTTGGATCACCTATAAGGAGAAAAAATATTATTTTGACAAAAACGGACATGCATTAAAAGGCATGAAAAAGGTTGGAAAGAACTATTATTATTTTCAGGCCAAATACGGATACATGATGAGACATGTGCGGTACATGAACAGCAGGAATGATGTATATTATTTTGGCGGTGACGGCGTTATGGTCAAAAAGGTATTCTATACATGGAGCGGAAACAATGAAAGCCATACCTATTATTTTGGCTCCAATGGAAAGATGCAGAGAGGCTGGCTCAAACTGGACGGAAAGAGATATTATTTTGATCCGGAAACAGGAATCATGTACAAAAACTGTACTATTGAGAAAAACGGAAAGAGCTATACATTCGATGAAGATGGTGTATACACAACTGTATCCGCAGCAAATAAGAAAAAATAAAAAAATGCCGGCAGCGAACATAAAGCTGCCGGCATTTTTATGATCATAAGGTATAAACAAGGATTCCCAGGATGATGATCAGATTTCCGATGATCTTTCCGCGGGAAATCTTTTCTTTCAGGATCCGCCAGGAAAACAGCAGGACAAAAACATAGGCGGCAGTATCAATCACCGGTCCGAATTTCATATCCACTTTGGTGTAGCACCAGGTATTCAGGAGCAACACTCCAAAAAAGATACCATAGGCCAGGATCACCCTCCAGTTCAGATATTCCCGGAGGGGATTTTTGTATTCCATATTGGCACTCTGCTTCAGAAGTACCTGGGAAATTGCCGAAAAAAAGGTTCCTGCCAGCATGATCAGCATAAACGTTCTATTCATATCTCTGCACCATCCAGACTCCGATCAGAACGATCAGGATGCCGATGATGTTCTGAAGCGAAAGATTTTCGTGAAAAATGATCACAGCCCATACCTGGGACCACAGAAGATAGACGCTTTTGTTGGCGTAGGCCGTGGAAAGGGAAAATTTTTTGATCACCTGCTGCCATGCAATGGCGTAGATCCCACAGTTTGCGATCATAAGAAAAAGAAATACATAGAGAAGAGGACTATGAAGCCCTTCTTTATTGTAATAAACCGATGCAAGCTTGGAAAAAACGCTGGTAAGAGAAAACAGCAGGATATTCAGATGAAGCTGAATATAATCTTTGATTTTTGTCATGTTTCCTCCATATCATAAATGCGATTATCATAGACTGATAATCAATATATATCATCCGGCAGGTTTATGCAAGAAAATGTTTGAACAATGTAACGGTTTACAACAGGAAATGAAAATGATAAGATTAAACGATAAGTGTCAATTGATACAAAAGAGAGGAAAAACGATATGTGTTTATATTCAGTGGTTGTTCCTGTATACAATTCAGAACATACGCTGCAGGAACTGTACACCCGTCTGGAAAAAGTATTCCGTGAAACGATAAAAGAAGAATTTGAACTGATCCTTGTAGATGACGGGTCCAGGGACCGGTCTTTTGCGGTTATGCAAGAACTCCGGGAAAAAGATCCCCGTGTCAAGATCATCCAGATGGCAAGGAATTTCGGACAGCATCCTGCGCTTCTGTGCGGATTTGCCCACGCAAAGGGAGAGTTCATCGTAACTATGGATGATGACCTTCAGCATCAGCCTGAGGAGCTCCCCAAAATGATCAATGTAATGAAGGAACGTGACGATGTGGATGTGATCATTGCAAGCTATGAAGGACGTAAGCATAATCTGATCCGGAAGCTGGGCACAAAGCTGTCTGTATGGGCAACTTCCAAAATGCTCGGCAAGGATCCGAACCTTCAGATCACCAGTTATCGACTGATCCGCCGGTTTCTGGTGGAAGCCATGCTGAAGACCAATACATATCTTCCGCAGATCGGAAATCTTCTGGTTTTAAGCTCCAACCGTATCATCAATGTTCCGGTGCAGCATGCAGCACGTGCATATGGAAAGAGCGGATATTCTTTTCGCCGTCTTGTGAAGGATCTCATCTATGATATTACTGCCCATACGGCATTTCCGTTGCTTATGGTGCGAAACATCGGCATTGCCAGTTTTCTGGTAAGCTTTTTACTGGGGATCTATTATCTGGTGAGATATTTTCTGTGCGGGATCTCAGTGGAAGGCTGGACATCTCTGATGCTTGTGATGCTGGCATTTTTCGGACTGACATTGCTTTCAATCGGGATCATCGGTATTTATCTCATGAATATTCTCAATGAGGCCAAAAAGATGCCGCACTATGTGATCCGTCAGGAGGAGACAGACTGATGAAAAAAGAGATCGGCGGCTATCTGGAACTGGAAGAACCGGCGGGACAGGAATACTATCCGGATCTCTGCGGCGTGAATCTCGGAAGAACAGCGCTTTTGTGGCTGATGGAAGCACGCAGGTGCAAAAAGATCTACCTGCCATTTTTTCTCTGCGATTCCGTAACCGGTGCCTGTGAGAGGTCCGGGGCAGAAATCGAATTTTATCATATGGATGAAGGGTTGCATCCGGTTCTTGAGGAGAGAACTCTTCCGGAAGGAGAATATCTGTATCTGGTAAATTATTATGGCCAGCTTACCGATGATAAGATCCGGAAATATAAAAAAATCTATGGAAATATCATTGTGGATCATACGCATGCGTTTTTTCAGAAGCCGCTGCCGGGTGTGGACACTCTGTACTCCTGCAGAAAATTTCTCGGAGTCAGTGACGGAGCATATCTGTCTACCGATGCGGAACTGGAACCGGAAAAGAAGCCTCTGGACCATTCCATGGGAAGAATGGAGCATATTCTGGGACGTTATGAATATGATGCCGGAACCTTCTATCAGAAAATGCTGGATAATGCAGCAAATTATCATGAGATGGAGATCCGCCGAATGTCCCGTCTGACCGGAAACCTCCTCAGGACTATGGATTATTCCGGTATCAAAGCAAGAAGAGAACAGAACTACCGTCTGCTGTCGCAGCTTCTTCCTTCAAGGAATGCTTTTACAGGGGAGGTGCCGGAGGGACCGTTTGCCTATCCGTATTATCATAAGAACGGATTGGAGCTTCGACACTGGCTGGCAGGCCGGAAGATTTTTGTACCGACAAACTGGCGCAATATCCTGGAAGAATTTGACAGGGATACCATGGAATATGACTGGGCTGCCAATGTGCTGCCGCTTCCCTGTGACCAGAGATACGGGGCAGAAGAAATGCAGTATATCGCGGATTCCATAAGAGAATGGGAGGAAACGGAATCATGAAACACAGATTGCTGATACTGGGAACGTTGGGAGAATTTGAGCAGCTGGTGCAGAAGGCCCGCGAAAAAGGATACTACACCATTGTCTGTGACGGATATCCGGATGGTCCGGCAAGAAAATTTGCAGATGAGGCATTTCAGATCCCGGTAACAGATACGGAACGGATCGCCTGTCTCTGCCGAGAAAAAGAGATCGATGGGATCATCACATCCTTTTCCGACCTTCTTCTGGAATGTATGGTAAAGATCGCGGACCGGGCAGGAATCCCCTGTTATCTGAAACCGGAGCAGCTTCCCTGGTATCGTGATAAATCAGCGACCAGAGCACTGCTTACTGAACTGGGACTTCCCACTCCGGGCTTTCGAAAAATCCCGATCGCATATTTTAAAGACAGGTCCAAAAGAACTCAGCTGAAAGAGCTGCTTGAGGGACTTCGCTATCCGGTGGTCAGCAAGCCACTGGATAAATACGGCTCCCGCGGGATCTATATATCCGAAGATCTGGAGGAGCTGATAAACGGGGCAGAAAAAACAGCAGGATTTTCTGATATGCCGGAGATTTTGGTGGAAGAATATAACGATGGCTATGAATTCAATATGATGACCTGGGTGCGGCATGGAAAAGTCCATGTGATCAGTATTGCAGACCGTGAAAAGACATTTGTTGCCAAAGGTGAGATCCCCATCAGCACAAGAAATGTGTATCCTTCCAGATTATTGTCAAAAGTTGAAAAGCCTGCCACAGAACTTCTTCAGGCATATGCGGACAGAACCGGTCAGAAAGACGGAGCCCTTTCCATGCAGTTTTTCTGGAAGCCGGGAGAAGGTATCCAGGTCTGCGAGATCGCCGCACGATTTTTCGGATATGAGCATGAATTGACCGATATGGTCTATGGCTTTAATATGGAAGAGCTTCTTCTTGCATCTCTCTATGATCCGGATAAACTGGAAAAAATGCTTGCAGAACACGATGTTCATAAACCACAGAGCTGTGGAGCTGTCATTTATTTTCAGGGAAGGCTTCTTACCATCGAAGATCAGTCTGCGGCAGTCCGGCTGGGAGAGAAAGAACAGGTGGAAAAGCCCTGGATCTTTTATCAGGAAGGAGAGAAGGTCATTGAGCATGGTCCTAATCCGTATCTGGCATTATATTATGTAAAAACAGAGAATCGTAAGGAAATGGATCTTCTCACAGAAGAGTTTTATGAGGAAATGCATATTCTGGATCCCAACGGCCAGGAGGTGGCATACCATAATCAGATCCCGGATTATGCACTGGCAGAAAAATAGGCATTGAATTTACAACATGAGTGTGAGAAAATGGAATGTGCAGTTAATGTAGAAAAACCATGAAGAATAAGAAATAAAGAGGAAATACATGATTGATTTTAACAGACCTGCGTTTACAGGTAAGGAATTTGAGTACATCCGTGACGCAGTAGAACGGGGAATGCTCTGCGGCGACGGGATCTACACGAAGAAATGTTCTGCATGGATGGAAGAGCGCTTTCATGTGGGTCATGTGATGCTGACAACCTCCTGTACCCATGCACTGGAGATGGCTGCTTTTCTGGCAGATATCCAGCCTGGCGATGAGGTGATCATGCCGTCTTATACTTTTGTATCAACGGCAGATGCATTTGTGCTTCGCGGTGCAAGGATCGTATTTGTGGATATCCGGCCGGATACCATGAATATTGACGAGAAGCTGATCGAACAGGCGATCACAGATAAGACCCGCGCGATCGTTCCGGTCCATTATGCAGGAGTAGCCTGCGAGATGGATACGATCATGGAGATTGCTGGAAGACATGATCTGAAGGTAGTGGAAGACGCAGCCCAGGGTGTGGATGCCTACTATAAGGGAAAAGCCCTTGGTACCATTGGAGATTTTGGCTGCTACAGCTTCCATGAGACTAAGAACTATACCATGGGAGAGGGCGGTGCGATCCTGTTCAACGGGGATCAGTACCTGGAGAAGGCAGAGATCCTGAGAGAAAAAGGAACGGACCGCAGTAAGTTTTTCCGTGGTCAGGTAGATAAATACCGCTGGATGGATTATGGATCATCCTATCTTCCGAGCGAATTGAATGCGGCATATCTTTATGCTCAGCTGGAGCAGCATAAGAAGATCAGCGATAAGCGGATGCAGATCTATGATTTTTACAATGAGAACCTTAGATTTCTGGCGGAGGAAGGAAAGATCCAGCAGCCTTATGTACCGGAAGAATGCACACATAATGCACATATGTACTACATTAAGGTACATGATATCCAGGTACGCACAAGGCTTCTGAAATATCTCCGCGAAAAGGATATCTGCAGTGTGTTCCATTATGTGCCCCTTCATTCCGCACCGGCAGGAAAAAAATTCGGAAGATTTTCCGGAGAAGATGTTTATACTACAAAAGAAAGCGAGCGTCTTATGCGACTGCCTATGTTCTATAATCTGGATATGGAGGATGCGAAGAGAGTTGTGGATGCGATTGCTTCCTTTGACGGGTTTTAACAGAAGAAGGGGAGAACTATGAAAAAAATAAAAAAATTACTGGCAGTTTTCGCAGCAGTCAGTGTGGCGCTGATGCTACCGTTACAGACCATGGCTGCAGTGGATCTGAATGCGAAATATGATATCAGCACCAACCAGATCCAGGGATGGCCGGCAGGACCGGATATTACCTCAGATACCGGTATCCTGATGGATGCAGACACAGGAGTTGTTCTTTATAACAAGGGCGGAGATGAACAGAGATATCCGGCCAGCATTACCAAGATCATGACCTTGCTGGTGGCCGTGGAGAACTCCACCATGGATGAGAAGGTGACCTTTACAGAGACCGGGGTGCGTAATGTTACGGCAGATTCCAGTAATATCGGCACAAAGGTGGGCGAAGTCCTGACTATGGAGGATTGTCTTCATGCTCTGATCATCCAGTCTGCCAATGACGTTGCGGCACAGATCGCAGAGCATATCGGCGGGACAGAGCAGGCATTTATCGATATGATGAACCAGCGCGCCAGTGAGATCGGATGTACCAATACACATTTTGCAAATTCCAGCGGACTTCCGGATGATAATCATTATTCTTCAGCACGGGATATGGCGCTGATCTTCCGAGAAGGCCTGAAAAATGAAACATTCCGTACGGTCGTGGGCACACCGGACTATATCATCCAGCCTACAAATATGAACAGCCAGCAGAGAATCCTGCATACCCATCATCCTATGTTTGCACCGGAAAGCGGATTTTACTATGAAGGCTGCATTGGTGGAAAAACCGGAACTACCGTTGCGGCAGGGCATACACTTGTCACAGGAGTGACCAGAGATAATACCACATATATTGCAGTGACTATGCGTGGAACAGAGCTTTCCAATTCCTGTATGGACAGTACAGCTATGTTTAATTACGCATTTGAGAATTTCACAAAAACAGAAGTAAATGGCGGCTATGTATTCCTTCCAAAAGGGGTGGAGCTGAATTCCCTTACCGAGAAGTCAGAGAATACCAATGGGAAAAAAGAAACCGGTTACTATTTCGGAGACTATCTGATCGGTACCGCAAGTGTTGCACAGGCAACTGATACACCGGTACCGGAACCGACCGCGGCGGCAGAGGACAGCCAGGAAGCGGACAGTTCCGAAGCGGAAGCTTCCACAGAATCAGCAGAGGAAGATAACAGCAAAACAACAGAGAAGAGTACAGCCGGAGAGGACACCAGCGAAAAAAAGAGCATTCCTGCCCTGCGTAAGATCCTTCTTATGATCATGGCAGCGATGATCCTGATCCTGATCGCCCTTCTTGCGGCTCTCAGAATAAAAGAAAAGAAACATCACAAATAAATCAAAACAGAAAAGGAGAAAGAAAAAATGGGAAAAATAAAAGTAACACAGTGCGGAGATATTGAAGGACTGAAAGTGATCGAGCCAACTGTATTTGGTGATTCCAGAGGATATTTCATGGAAACATACAATTATAACGATTTCAAGGAAGCAGGCATTGATGTAGAATTCGTTCAGGATAATCAGTCCAGCTCCCGTTACGGTGTTCTCCGCGGACTTCATTTCCAGATCAGCTATCCTCAGGATAAGCTGGTACGTGTGGTAAACGGAGAAGTGTTTGATGTTGCGGTTGACCTTCGTGAAGGCTCCAAGACCTTTGGAAAATGGTATGGTGTAGTCCTTTCCGCAGAAAACAAGAAACAGTTCTTTATTCCTAAGGGATTTGCTCATGGCTTCCTGGTACTTTCCGAGAATGCAGAGTTCACTTACAAGTGCTCTGATTTCTATCATCCAAACGATGAGGGCGGACTGATCTGGAATGACAAGGACATTAACGTTGAGTGGCCGATCCCGGAAGGCATGGAGCTTATTTTCTCCGACAAGGACCAGAAGTGGGGAAGCTTCGAGGAATATAAGAATCGATAAGGAATTGCAGAATGAAGAAAATATTAGCTTTGCCGGCGGAGCTGTACCAGAATCGAAAGCTGGTTTTAAGCCTTGCAAAAAATGATTTCAAAACAAAATATGCAGGATCCTATCTTGGTATTGTCTGGGCATTTATCCAGCCTATCGTAACGATCCTGGTCTACTGGTTTGTATTTTCCGTAGGACTGAAGGCCGGAACGGTATCGGATTACCCTTTTGTACTCTATCTGGTATCCGGTATCGTGCCGTGGTTTTTCTTCCAGGATGCATTAAACGGTGGAACCAATGCCCTGATCGAATACAATTATCTTGTGAAGAAGGTTGTATTCAAGATCAGCATCCTTCCCATCGTAAAGATCATCTCCGCACTTTTCGTGCATGTTTTCTTTGTGGCCTTTGCACTGATCTTATGTGCATGCTACGGATATACACCAAGCCTTTATACACTGCAGATCATTTATTACTCTGTCTGCACCTTCCTTTTTGTACTGGGACTTGTGTATGCTACAAGTGCGATCGTCATTTTTTTCCGTGATCTGACCCAGATCATCAGTATTTTTCTTCAGGTGGGTGTATGGCTTACACCGATCATGTGGGATATCAATATGCTTTCTTCACATCCATGGCTGATCAAGCTGTTTAAGCTGAATCCGATGTACTATGTAGTTACGGGCTACCGTGATTCCATGCTTGGTCATATCGGGATCTGGAACCATGCTTCATGGACGATCTATTTCTGGGTAGTTACGATCCTGCTTTTCGGACTGGGATCTGTGATATTCAAACGTCTGAAGCCGCATTTTGCAGATGTGCTTTAATTGAAGGCGGATGGCGGATATCCGCCTGATCCGGACCGGACAGTTCCCATGGGGGATTTGCTCTGTAAGGATAAAAAGCAGAACGGCGGCAGATTGTGAGAGTGAACGATTTACACAAAAGTGAGGTTGAAAATGGCAGAAGATATTGCGATTTCAGTAAATGATGTCAGTAAGATGTACAAGCTTTACGATAATCCTATGGATCGTCTTAAGGAGTCCCTGGGATTATCCAGAAAAAAGAAATATAAAGAGCATTATGCGCTCAACCATGTATCCTTTCAGGTGCATAAGGGAGAAACAGTGGGAATTATCGGAACAAATGGTTCCGGTAAATCCACGATCCTGAAGATCATCACCGGCGTACTTTCGCCTACGGCAGGAGAAATAGCCGTAAACGGAAGGATCTCAGCGCTTCTGGAGCTGGGAGCCGGATTTAACGGAGAATATTCCGGACTTGAAAATGTATATCTCAACGGAAGCATGATCGGTTTTTCCAGGGAAGAGATCGATGCCAAGCTGCAGTCTATTCTGGATTTTGCAGATATCGGTGATTTTATCTATCAGCCGGTAAAAACATACTCCAGTGGTATGTTCGTGCGTCTGGCTTTTGCGGTAGCTATCAATATCGATCCGGAGATCCTGATCGTTGATGAGGCTCTTTCCGTAGGTGACGTATTTTTCCAGGCAAAATGTTACCGAAAATTCGAAGAGTTCAAGGAAATGGGGAAGACCATTCTGTTTGTAAGCCATGACCTGAGCAGCATCGGAAAATACTGTGACCGTGTTGTACTTCTCAACAAAGGTGAGAAGCTTGCAGAGGGTGGTGCCAAGGAGATGGTCAATCTTTACCGTCGTGTGCTGGTCAATCAGTATGACGATGCAGATCTGGAAGAAAACATAGACGATGCAGAAGAGGGACAGGCGACGGAGAACCAGGCAGCCGGAGTAGACGTTTCACTGAAAGCACATACCGGAAGCGGTAAAGCTATGAAGGACAGCCTGAACCTGAATCCCAAGGTCCTGGAATACGGCAGTAAGCTTGGCGAGATTGTGGATTTTGCCATCCGGGATGATACAGGTATGATTACCAATGTGATCGAAAAAGGCAAGGAATTTTCCGTTCAGATGAAAGTGAAGTTCCAGGCAGATGTCAGCGATCCGATCTTTGCATTTACCCTGAAAGATCTGAAAGGCACCGAGATCACAGGAACCAATACCATGTATGAACATACGCCTCTGAAACCGCAGAAGGCAGGCGATGTCCGTGAGATCACCTTCAAACAGGTGATGCCTCTGGAGGCAGGGGAATATATGCTGTGTCTGGGTTGCACCGGATATAAAGACGGCGATTTTACCGTATTTCATCGTCTTTACGATGTGTGTAACCTGACCGTGATCACAGATAAGAAAGCAGTGGGATATTTTGATCTGTTTTCCAAAGTATCTGTGAAATAAGTGGAGGAACGACTATGGCGGAGTTGAATTTAGATTATTATACGGCGAAGGATCATTATTCCGATGGGGATATCGAGGAAACACTTCTGAAAATGGCACAAGAAGGCAAATCTTTTGAAGACCTGCCGGAGGAAGAGGTGAGTTTTCCAATGGTCTACCATTTTTCAGGGCTGCGGGAGAATATCTTAAGCTGGTATCCTCTGAAAAAGGCGGATTCCGTTCTGGAGATCGGAGCCGGATGCGGAGCCATTACCGGAATGCTTTGCCGCAAGGCCGGTCATGTGACTTCCGTGGAGCTTTCCAAACGTCGGGCAGATATCAATTATGCGAGAAACAGGGATAAGGAAAATCTGACGATCATGGTTGGAAACCTGAATGACATGACTTTTCCGGAAAAATTCGACTATGTGGTAGTAAACGGTGTGCTGGAGTATGCCATGAGCTTTACCGAGGGAAAAACTCCTTACGAGACATTTCTTCAGCGTATGGGCGCTTATCTGAAGCCGGAGGGAAGACTTCTGATCGCCATTGAGAACAGACTGGGATTGAAGTACTTTGCCGGAGCACCGGAGGATCACACAGATCTTCACTTTTTCGGGATCAATGGATATCCGGGAAATCAGTCTGTGCGCACCTTTTCCAAGAATGAACTGGGAGAGCTGCTGGAAAACAGCGGCTTTCCTTTTCTGCGCTTTTACTACCCGTATCCGGATTACAAATTTCCGACAGAGATTTTTACAGATGAGAGCCTTTATACCAATTCCTACGGAAGAAGCTATCCTGTATACACAGATAAGACAGCAGATCTTTTTGCAGAAAGTGAAGGCGTAAAGGCCTTCGAAAAAGAGAAGATCCTGGACAGCTTTGTGAATTCTTTTCTTGTGGAGGCAGGACGTACCGAGAATCAGGACCCGGAGGAAATCCTTTATGTGAAGCTGAACCAGGAGCGAAAAGAAAAGTTCCGTCTTCTGACCAGAATCGTCCGGGAGAACGGAGAGGTCCGTGCGGAAAAAGAGGCTATGGTGCCCCAGGCTGAGGAATTTGTGGAAAAACTGGAAAAAACCGGAACAGAAAGTACCGGATCCGATAAATACAAGAATCTTCCCTGCAGGGCAGAAAACGGAAAGATCTCTTATCCGCTCCTTACTGGAAAAACTCTTCACCAGGAAATCGCAGAGCTTGCCCAGAAAGAAGATCTTGAAGAGATCAAGGCCCTTCTTAAAAAATTCTATCAGGAATTTTTCGGGGCTCGTCAGATTGTGGATTACAGGACCGGAGAGTTCCGCGAGGTATTTGGTGATCATCCGGGAAGAGAGGATTACGAATGTGTCTGCCCGGCCAATGTGGACCTGATCTGCAGCAACATCTTTATGGGAGAAAAGGAAAATCAGATCATAGATTATGAGTGGATGTTTGATTTCCCTGTGCCTGTGAATTTTATCATGTGGCGCCTGATCCATGAACTGTATACACATATTTCTGAGCTGCCGCGGTTATGTCATGAGGATGAGATGATGGCGGAGTTTGACATCAGCTATACAGACTATGAGATATTTATGGATTGGACCATGCATTTCGTCTATGAGTATGTGGGCTGCGGTTCCCTGATCCCGTTTGAACAGAAAAAAGTGCCGGTTTCCGTAACAGAGCTGGTGAACAGAGAAAGAGAAAAGCACCAGATGCACAGCAAGCTGTACTATGATCTTGGTGAGGGATTCTGTGAAGAGCATACACTTTATGCAGAGGGAAAACTTTCCGGAAACCGTTTCCGGGTAGAGTTTGCGCTTTCCGGTATCAAAGGAATACGAAATCTCCGCTGGAATCCTGCAAACGGTCATTTCCTGAAAGTGAGGATAGAGCGTCTGGATTGCGGATGCAGTGCGGAGCTTGTGCCTCAGGGTGTCCATATGAAGGTGGATAACAGTACCACTGCGTTTTTTACCACCGATGGCTTTTATCTTATCGATGTTACGCACCCGGAAAATGTGGACAGGATCGTAATAGAGGGAAAACTTGACTGCCTTGAGCTTCCGGATGTGGAAAAGTTTCTGGCCTTTGAAAAAGAGCGGGAAGTACGAAGAGAACAGGAGCGTGTCAGAAAAGAGGCTGAACGTGCCGCAAAGCAGGCTGCAGAGGAAGCAGCACGTGCGCAGGAAGAGGCCCTTCGTCATCCAGGCAAAAAAGCGCAGGTAAAGAGACTGGTCAAAAAGGTTCTTCGTTATCATACAGAGCCGGCAGCAGTGATGGGAGTGGAGACAACTCCTACCTGTATGGGCAGTGTTGATTTCTTCCATTATGAGAATGGCACCTTAAATGCCATTGGCTGGGCCTTTGATCCGACGTTTGCGTCTATGGGACAGCCAAGGATCGCATTTTATCAGGGAACACAGAAGCTTCAGGAGGCTTCCTGTACTACGATCTACCGTACGGATGTGGCTAATGCCATTGGAAATCCGGATGCGGAAAGTGCCGGATTTTCTTTCTTGGCAACGGTTCTTGCGCCGGCAGAGACTTCTGTTTTCCTGGAATACGGAACCGCAGCGGATACCGGAAGATTCCTTATCGGAAAGATCCCGGGAACCAGGGATCAGAAAGAACTACTGGTATACGCGATCGAAGATCCCAAGAGTATCGGAAATCTCCGCCATTTCAAACAGCGTCATGTACGCAGCACGAGAAAGGCATATCCACAGGCAGTCTATCAGCAGAAGGTGGATGTGATCGTGCCGGTTTACAACGGATTGGAGTATTTTGATGCCTTGTTTTCCGGAATTGAAAAGACAAAGGTTCCTTATCGTCTGATCATCGTAAATGACAAGAGTCCGGATCCTGAGGTAGGAAACTATCTGGAAAAATATGCCGCAGAGCATGACAATGTGGTACTTCTGAATAATGAGACCAATATGGGCTTTCTTCCGTCTGTAAACCGTGGATTAAAGATGGCGGAAAATCATGTGGCTCTTGTAAATACAGATGTGGAGGTTCCGGAAGAGTGGCTGGAGCGCCTGATGCTTCCGATCTTTGCCAAGGAAAACATTGCAACCACTACACCGTTTACCACCTGCGGAACCATCTGCAGCTTCCCGGATTTCTGCCGGGATAACAAACTGTTTGAGGGAATGCCGCTGTGGGAGATCGATGATGAATTCCGCATGATCCGTCCGCAGTATCCGGCTATGCCTACCGGTGTGGGCTTCTGCATGGGTATGAACCTGAAAGCGATCCAGGAGGTTGGCCTTCTGGATGAGGAGAATTTCGGAAAAGGCTACGGTGAGGAGAATGACTGGTGCCAGCGTGCCATAGCTGCAGGCTATGAGAACGTGCATGTGGATAACCTGTTTGTATATCACAAGCATGGTGGAAGCTTCCCGTCTGAGGAAAAGCAGAGACTCCTGAAAGAGCACAGTGAGGCGCTGCTCCGCAAGCATCCGGATTACAACAAGGATACTGCGGATTACTGCAGAAGAGACCCGCTTCGTCCAGTAAGACTCTACGTGGAAATGAAGCTTCTCAACAGGAAGCTGGATGTGCCTACCATTGTGGCCTTTGACCATGATCTTGGCGGCGGCGCAACGGCTTATCTTGTGGAGAAAAGACGTCTGGCTCTGCGGGAAGGATACCGTTTTGTGACCATCCGCTATAATATCGTAAGCAATCGTTTTTACTTTACGTATCAGTATAAGCAGTATGAGATGGAATTTTTTGCAAATGATCTGGAAACTGCCCTTGGTGAGCTGATGCGTGTGGATGAGATCTGGATCAACGAGCTTGTGACCTATCAGAATCTTTACGGAACCCTGGAACGTATCCTGCGTCTTAAGAGAGAGCAGGGTGCGAAGCTCCTTATGCTTCTTCATGATTTCTTTGCTCTTTGCCCGGCAGTGAATCTGATCGATGCAGAAGGAAAATACTGTGGTGTTCCATCCTGTGAGGTCTGCGATAAATGTATTCCGGATAACCGCAGCAATGCCTGCACAGAATACGGAACCGGAACGCTCTGGCGTACAAAATTCCGGGAATTTCTGTCAAACTGTGATGAGATCCGTGCATTTTCCGATGATACGGCAAGGCTGTTCAAGCGTGCTTATCCGGATGTATACAATCTCCATGTGATCCCGCATGCACCCCATTACCTTCCGGCAGTGAAAAAAAATAAAAAAACCACAGAGACCTTTAACATTGGTCTTATCGGCGTACTCTGCTACAAAAAAGGCCTGGAGGTTGTGAAGGCGCTTGCAGGATATATCGAAGAGAATGAACTGAATATCCGTCTGAGACTGATCGGTACTTCCGACGAAGAGATCGAAAGTCCGGTATTTTCCCAGACAGGAAGATATACAAGAGAGGAGATCCCAAGACTTACCCTGGAGCAGGATATTGATATGTTCCTGATCCCGTCCGTATGGCCGGAGACCTTCTCCTACACAACCTCGGAGATCATTTCCATGGGATTTCCGGTAGCGGTACTTCCGGTAGGTGCACCTGTGGAACGTGTGAAACGCTATGCCAAGGGCCTTGTCCTGAAAGATGAGAAGCCGGAGAATATTGTGGAAGAGATGATTTCTCTGTGGAAAACTCTCGGCGAAAGTGAGCTCCCTGTGGAAAAACGCAGGCTTCTTTTCGTAGGAGAGGAGATTTCCTTTGCCTCCAGATATCGTGTGGAGCATTTCCGGGAGCAGCTGATCCTTAAAGGCTATGCATCGAAGTTTATCCAGATAGATCAGGCAGAGCAGGAAAAGATCGAGGAATATACAGCGATCGTGATGTACCGCTGCAGCAAGCTGATGGAAGCAGAACTGCTTGCCAACCGGGCGAAAGCAGCCGGAATCCCTGTTTACTATGATGTGGATGACCTAGTATTTAATTACGAAAAAATTTCCGGGCTGCATTTCCTGAAGGGAAGCGAGTACAGTGACTTCCGCACAACTACAGACCGTATCCGCGGATGTATGGGATTCTGCGACGGATATTTTACATCTACGGAGACACTGGCAGGAGAGATCCGGGAAGAATTTCCGGAAAAACCGGTGGTGATCAACCGCAACTGTATGAGTATGGAGATGGAGATCCTGTCTCACGAGGCTGTGGAGCAGACAGACAAGGCTAAAGACCGGATCTATATCGGATATTTAAGTGGTTCCAAAACGCATGATCAGGATTTTGCCCAGGTGGAGGCAGCACTTCTGGAGGTGATGGAGCGCCACCCGGAGGTTTACCTGAAGCTGGTGGGTGTGCTGGATGAATCCGGAATGGAGCCGGTGCAGAACCGCATCGAGAAGCTTCCGTTTATGGACTGGAGACAGCTGCCTGCCGTGATCGCAGGGCTTGATATCAATCTGATGCCGCTGGAGAACAGCCTGTTCCACTGGTGTAAATCCGAGAATAAGTGGACAGAGGCTGCCCTTGTAAAGGTTCCGAGTGTCATGAGCCGTAACTGTGAGATGGAATACGTGGTCGAAAACGGAAAAGATGGCTGGATGTGCACCACAAAAGAAGAGTGGGTCAATGCCCTGGAAACTCTGGTTACTGATGAGAAGGCCAGAAAAGCCATGGGTGAGGCCGCACATCAGAAGGTTATGGAGCATTACCTTACAGTAAATACCGGAAAGGATGCAATGGAGGAATTGTTATGCAGCGAGAGCTATACGAAGTAGAAAAGGACAGGTTTGACCTGAAGGACAGTTCTCTGTATCACCTTCAGGGAACCTGGCCGAAGGATCATAAGCCGGAAGCCGTTCTTGACGGGGAAAAGCTTCCGGCAGCCATCAGTGCCCAGGAGCGTGTCAGCGCCCTGGAGCGCTTTAAGGATCTGGATCTGGTAAACGGAGAACGTGTGCAGATGGAAATCTGCCTGCCGGATCTGGAGGGCAAAAAGAAGCTTGTTGTTTATGCGGTAAAGGGTGAAAAACGTATCCGGTGGTTTTCTGTTTCGGCAGCACAGCTTTACAGGAAACAGGGAAAACCGCAGTACTTTATTGAGAGCATCGAGGTGGAAGCCGGGGAAAAGATCTGCCGTGTCCGTGGCTGGGCAGCCTTTAACAGCCCCCTGACCATACGCCTGGAGGATCGCAGCCGGAAGGAAATCCCCTGCGAGATCACCAGACTGAAACGTGTGGATGTACAGAATCAGTACCAGGAAACAGAGATCGATGAGAAGAGCGGTTTTTTCTTTGAATTCCATTATGACAGTGTGAAGGAATTCTACATTGTATTTGAGGCAGGCAATGTGCGGACGCTTCGTCTGGTACATCTGCAGCCACAGAAGCGCCTTGCGGAGAAAGTTGCGGTATATTTCCGTAAGGGAAGCCGTTACATGAAGCTTCACGGGGCAGCAGCCCTTACCGGAAAGGTATTTGGAAAGGTGCTGGACCGTAAAAACCGTCCGGTGGATTATTCCAAATGGATTGTGAAGCATCTGCCGGACAAGGCAGAGCTTGCAGAAGAAAGAAAAACGAAATTTTCCAGGAATCCAAAATTCAGTATTGTGATCCCGCTTTACAAAACACCGGAAAAATATCTACAGCAGCTGGTAGATTCCATAGAAGCCCAGACCTACGGGAACTGGGAGCTTTGTCTTTCCGACGGAAGCGGAGCAGATTCTCCTCTTACCGATTATCTGAACAGGCTGGAAAAAAGTGATGACAGGATCCGTGTGATCCGCAACGACCAGGCACTTCAGATCGCAGAGAATACCAATGCGGCCATGAAAGCGGCAACAGGAGATTTTATCGTGTTTGCAGATCATGATGATGAGCTGACGCCGGACGCCTTGTTCCGGTGTGTGAAAGCGCTGAATGAGGATCCGGAGCTTAAGGTTCTGTATTCCGATGAAGATAAGATGTCCATGGACGGGCACAAATTCTTTCAGCCGCATTTCAAACCGGACTTCAATATTGATCTTTTGTGTACAGTAAACTACATCTGTCATCTTTTTGTCGTAAAAAAAGAGATCGTGGATCAGATCGGAATGCTGAAAAAGGAATTTGACGGTGCACAGGATTATGATTTTGTGTTCCGCTGTGTGGAAGCTGCGGGAAGAGAGCAGATCCATCATATCCCCAGGATCCTTTATCATTGGAGATGCCATGAGGATTCCACAGCAGAGAATCCGGAAAGCAAGATGTATGCCTTTGATGCAGGAGCACGTGCCATCAAGGCTCATTATGACAGGATCGGAGTTCCGGTGGAAATCGAAAAGGGTGAATATCTTGGACTTTACCGTACAAAATTCCTCTGGGAGGAAAAACCGCTGATCTCCATCATCATCCCAAACAAGGATCACATTGATGATCTGAAGAGATGTATTGATTCCATCGAAGAAAAGGCAACTTACCGCAATTATGAGTATGTGATCGTGGAGAACAACAGTACGGAGGATGAGACCTTTGCTTACTATAAAGAGCTGGAAGCATCCAATCCGAAAGCCCATGTGGTGTACTGGGATGGTATTTTCAACTATTCTGCCATCAATAATTTCGGAGCTGCTCATGCTAAGGGTGACTATCTGCTTCTTCTCAACAATGATACGGAGATCATCAGCCCGGACTGTCTGGAGCAGCTTCTGGGATACTGTATGAGACCGGATGTGGGAGCTGTAGGAGCGCGGCTCTATTATGAGGATGATACCGTGCAGCATGCAGGAGTAGTCGTTGGCTTCGGCGGTATTGCGGGACACTGCTTTGTGCAGCAGAAGAGAGACGCTACCGGATACTGCCACAGGATCATCTGTGCCCAGGATTACAGCGCTGTAACCGCAGCCTGCATGATGGTGAAGCGTGAGGCCTTTGATAAGGTTCACGGATTAAGTGAGGAATTTCAGGTTGCCTTTAATGACATAGATTTCTGCCTTCGTCTGGGAAAAGCCGGATATCTGGTTGTATACAATCCTTATGCGGAGCTTTATCACTATGAATCCAAATCCAGAGGTCTTGAGGATACACCGGAGAAGGTGGCAAGATTTAACCGCGAGATCGCTTCCTTTGAGAAGCACTGGCCGGAGATCCTCCGTGATGGAGATCCTTACTATAATCCGAACCTTACACTGGAGAGCCAGGATTTTTCTTTGAAGCGGATATAGGAGGTTATATTTTGGAAAAGAAAAAAATCTGGAAGGATGAGAGAGTTCAGGCAGGGGTTCTTGTCCTGGCAGCATTTCTGCTCCTGACTGCATGGGCGTTTATGCAGCCCCTGGGGGCAGGCCCCGATGAAAAAATGCGCTACATGGTGGCACAGTATCTTCATGAGCATCCGGGAAAGCTGCCTCTTGGAGATGAGCCAACCATCCGTGATGCGACATGGGGGATTTCCTATGCCTATTATCCGATCCTTTCCTATATGGTATCTTCTGTATTTATGGGGATCGCAGGTCTGTTCCATGCTTCTGCAGACGGATTACTCCATGCGGCGAGAATGGCAGATGTGCTCTTTGTGACCGGAGCGGTATATTTTGTGGTGAAAGCATCCGGAAAGCTTTTTCCGAAAGAAGGAAGATGGCTGTTTGCCGCACTGGCAGGCTTTATGCCGCAGGCATTGTTTCTGGGAACTTATGTAAATACGGATTCCCTGGCACTTTTATCTATGGCGATGATCCTGTATTCCTGGTCCTGTTATCTGGAAGCGGGAGACTGGAGCTTCAGAAATTCGATCCTTCTGGCTGTTGGAATGGCAGTCTGTGCACTGTCCTACTATAATACCTACGGATGGATCTTATGCAGCTTCCTGTTTTTCTGCCTGACAGTCCTTCTGTGCAGGGAAGAGCCGGTAAAACAGAGAGTTGCATTTCTGTTCCGGAGAGGGATCGTGATCGCGGCAGTAACCCTTGCTTTATGCGGCTGGTGGTTTATACGAAATGCCGTTCTCTATGACGGAGATCTTATCGGAAGAAAAGCCTGTGCACAGTGTGCGGAAAAATATGCGGCTGTTGATTACAGGCCGTCCAGATACCCCACACCGGAGAAGCTGAACTGGTCATGGAAGGATATCCTTCTGTATCAGGATCCGGGCTGGCAGCATAACTGGCTGTTGACAGTGCTGGTAAGTTTTATAGGAACCTTTGGCCTGATGCAGATCTATATGCCTTATAGTGTGAGCAAGGCATATTTCCTGTTCTTTGGAATGGGTGGGATCGGTATTTTAACCATGTTGGGAATGTTTTATCCGAAGAAACGTACTGTGGTAAAAGAACGAAAAGCAGCAGGAAGTGAAAAGCTGAAGATAAAAACAATAACCGTGTACGATAAATGGGACAGAAAAGGGATCTTTCATCTGCTGCTGATCCTTCTGATCCTGATCCCTGTGGGTCTGTTTATGTATTATGTATATTATAGTGACAACCAGGCACAGGGACGTTATATCATGCCGGCACTGTATCCGGCCATGTATTTTGTGACAGCCGGCTGGAATCGTCTGCTTGAGCGTTTTGTAAAAAAAGAAAATATCAGAATGTGGATATACCGGGTCCTGACAGCACTTCTGGTTGCTTCGCCGTTTTTATGCTATATCTTCCTGGTAGTTCCGTTTTATGGCTGACACCCAGATGGTGAGATGGCAGAAAAAAATCCCTTCTATGTATCCGGATATGACCGGTACATAGGAGGGATTTTTTAATTCTGAAGTATATCCGCCTGGGAACCAAGATCAGGAACGGATGATCCGGATCATGCGCCACAGCAGAAGGATAAGGAGCAGGATGCCCACACCGCCAATGGCAAAATACGGGATCTGGGATCTGGATTCGGAATAAGCTTTTGCAGAATCCATGTTTTCATCATTTTCCAGTACATCGGAGGAGCTTTCCTGGGAGGGATCCTCGACAACTGCAGTTCCCACATGAGTTCCGCCAAAGGAATAGGTGCGTAAGATCTGACCATCAGATTCCGTATCTTCCGTAGTCAGGTCGTCTGCGGTCGCGCCTGATGGAACCATTACAGTGCCGCCGGACAGGATGTGAAAATCATCCTCGCTGAGATCCAGAAGCTGGAAATTGGAAAAACCGTAATCCAGAAGTGAGATCGCTTCGTTGGCTGTCTGACCGGTCGCTCCGTTCATGACTACTGCGATCAGAGTAGTACCGTTTCGCTGTGCAGCTGTGACAAGAACGCTTCCGGAAGCAGTGGTGGTACTTTCACGACCGCCGATACATCCTTCATAATAGGAAGCGGATGCAGGATCTGTCATGGTAAAAGAGCTTGTCAGGTTACGGGTACCGCCGGAAACATTGGTAGCCGGGATCGTATAGGAGGTGGCTCCGGAGATGGTGCGGAAGCTGTCATTACGGATAGCCGCCTGCATGATCAGAGCCAGATCATGTGCTGTGGTATGCTGGTTGTCATCCGGGAGACCGGTAGGATTGGTGAATACCGTATTGGTACATCCCAGCTCCTTGGCACGGTCGTTCATTTTCTGGACAAAGGCATCCACAGATCCGCCGATCTGTTCTGCGACCTGGAGAGCAATGTCATTGGCAGAGGCCAGCATCAGAGCGTAAAGGCACTGCTCCATGGTAAATACCTCTCCGAGCTGTGAGGAAATATGAGCGCCTCCGTCTGTAACACCGGATACACCGGTTTCTGTCATGGTAACCTGATCGTCAAGCTGGCTGTTCTCCAGTGCCAGAAGACAGGTCATGATCTTAACTGCGCCGGCCGGAGAAAGCGTGGTGTCCATATCCTTGGCATAGAGGATCGTATCGGAAGTATCTTCCATGATCACGGCAGATGCGGAAGTGATCTCAGGCCCCTGAGGCCATCCGCTGATCCCATTGGTGGTAACACCGGAGGATACAGCAACAGCGGTTTCTTCTGTGGCGAAAACTGGAGTCTGGAACACCATGGAAGCGGAGATCCCAATAGCCAGAAGCGCTGTGGTTATTCTTGATTTTTTCATGATAAATGGTACTCCTGTATAAAAAATAATTCTTATGTAAGCAATACATACGTAAGCTCAGTATAACACATTTCCTCTCTTCCTTGCAAAAAAAATGATGGAATGGTAAAATATGTTCATCAAACTGTTACTGAGAACAGAGTGAACAGTAACATCAAACTGAGTAATACGGAGATAATATATGAGTAAAGATGATTCTACAGGAAAGATCCAATGGGACAGACTTATAAAGAAGCTTTCCCCCTATACAGTACAGAAGGGCCTAAGATACCTGAAGCATTATGGTCTGAAAGAGTTCTGGATCCGGCTTCATGAGCGTTTTGAACCGGAAGAGGTTCCTTACGGACCATGGTATGAGGCATACAGACCTGACGAGGAAACACTGGAGAAGCAGCGGAAACGCAAATTTCTGGATGGGCCGCTGATCAGCATTGTGGTACCTGCATATCTGACACCGGAGCGTTTTTTAAGACAGATGCTGGACTCTCTCCTTGCACAGACATATGAGAACTGGGAGCTGTGTCTGGCAAACGGAAGCCCGGAGGATCCAGACATGCAGACTGTGCTGAGATCCTATGCAGAGATGGACAGGAGGATCCGCTATCAGGATCTGAAAGAGAATCTTGGCATTGCAGAAAATACAAACGCGGCTTTTGCCATGGCAGAGGGTGATTTTATCGCACTTCTGGATCATGATGATCTGCTGGCACCTAATGCATTGTATGAGATCGCGGCGGCACTGGAGGAGCATCCGGAGGCGGATGTGATCTATACAGATGAGGATAAGGTCACGACAGATCTTTCTGAACATTTTCAGCCCCATCTGAAACCGGACTTTAACCTGGATCTTTTAAGATCCAATAATTATATCTGCCATTTTCTGGTGGTAAGACGTTCCGTAGTGCAGACAGTGGGCGGATTCCGCCGGGAATTTGACGGCGCCCAGGATTATGATTTCATTTTCCGCTGTGTGGAGAAGGCAAGGGAAGTGGTCCATGTACCTGAGATCCTTTATCACTGGAGGACCCACAAATCCTCCACAGCAGATAATCCGGCAAGCAAGATGTATGCTTTTGAAGCCGGCAGACGTGCCATTGAGGGGAATCTCAAACGGACCGGAACTCCGGGAACCGTGGAGCATACTCCGGATTTTGGATTTTACCGTGTGAAGTATCCGGTGCAGGGAGAACCTCTGGTTTCTGTTATCATTCCGAACCGTGAGGAGAAAGAAACGCTTCAGGCCTGCGTGGAATCCATTTTTGAAAAAACTTCCTACAAAAATTACGAGATCATCATTGTGGAGAATAACAGCAGCTCCGAAGAGATCTTCCGGTATTACAGAAAGCTTTCGGAGGATCCCAGGGTCCATCTGATCCGCTGGAAAAAAGGCTTCAACTATTCTGCCATCAACAATTTCGGGGTGCGCCATGCCAAAGGAGATTACTTGCTTTTCCTGAATAATGACGTAAAGGTCATCGATCCGGACTGGATGTCAGAGATGCTGAGCGTGTGCCAGCGTAAGGAAACAGGTGCAGTTGGCGTCAAGCTGATCTATCCGGATAACACCATTCAGCATGCAGGCTGCGTGGTGGGAATGGGCGGAATTGCCGGGAACATGTTTGTGAATATGCCGGCAGAGCGTACTGGATATCTCCATAAGGCCTCTCTTTTGCAGGATATGAGCTGTGTGACTGCAGCATGTATGATGATGAAGAAGGAAGTTTTTCTGGAGGCAGGAGGCTTTACGGAAGAGCTTGCAGTTGCGTTTAATGATGTGGATCTCTGTCTGAAGGTGCGAAGCCACGGCCATCTGATCGTCTATGATCCGTATGTGAAGCTCTATCATTACGAATCCAAGTCAAGAGGCACTGAGGACAGCGAGGAAAAGGTCCGCCGTTTCCAGACGGAGATCGAATACATGCGCTGTCACTGGCTGGATATCCTGAAAAAAGGAGATCCATACTATAACAAAAATCTTTCTTTAACCAAATGGAATTATTCCCTGAAGCCCCTTCCGGGAATGGGAAAGAAGAAGGGATAAAGCAATGCAGGAAGTATCAGTAGTCATACCAAACTTTAACGGAATGGCATATCTGGATGGTGTTCTTTCCAGTCTTGAAAGACAGACTATCCGTAATTTTGAGGTTATACTAGTGGATAATGGTTCCACTGATGGCAGCTGTGCGTTTGTTTCGGCGGAATATCCATGGGTACACATGATACAGCTTCCGGAGAATTACGGCTTCAGCAGAGCCGTCAATGAAGGGATCCGTGCGGCACGTTCCCCATATGTGCTGCTTCTGAACAATGATACGGAAGCGGAACCGGATTTCCTGGAGGAGATGGTTGCTGCCCTGCGCAGACATAAGAAGGCATTTTCCTGTCAGGCAAAGATGATCCAGCTTCATGACAGGGACAAGATGGATGATGCCGGAAATTATTACTGTGCCCTTGGCTGGGCTTTTGCCAGGGGAAAAGGCAAGGATATCCGCCATTATGACCGAGAGCAGAAGATTTTTTCCACCTGTGCGGGAGCTGCGATCTACCGTAAGAAATTTATTGACAGGATCGGAGATTTTGATGAGGAGCATTTTGCTTATCTGGAGGATCTGGATATCGGCTATCGTGCCAGGATCTGCGGTTATCAGAACTGGTATGCTCCAAAAGCGAAGGTTTATCATGTAGGAAGCGGCACCAGCGGCTCCAGATATAATCAGTTTAAGATCCGGTATTCTTCCAGAAACAATATTTATCTTATCTATAAGAATATGCCGTTTCTCCAGATCGTGCTGAACCTTCCGTTTTTTCTGGTGGGATTCGGTGTGAAGATCCTGTTTTTTGCGTCCAAGGGATTCGGACGTGAGTACCTTGCAGGCATCAAAAACGGCTTTCAGATCAGCCGCAAAAACAAAAAAGTCAGATTTTCCATGAGGAATCTTCCGCGTTATATACAGCTCCAGTTTGAACTCTGGATCAACATTTTTAGGCGTTTTGCCGGTTAAGACATCATATTTTCACAGAATTTTTATATTTCGGAGGGAAGATTTTATTGCTTTTGAGTTTCATCTATTATAAGATAAAAGCAATGAACTTAAATGAGGTGGCGGAAATTGATTAAAGACAACCAGAAAAATTTCAGTCGTCTCCATATGCTGATCGATGTATTTGTGATCGCGGCCTCCTATGCCCTGGCCTGGTTGATCCGTTTTCAGGGAATTTTTGAACATTCGGCGGTCCAGTCCAAGACCGTCCAGGAATATATGTTTATGCTGATATTCATTATTCCGGGATATTTACTTCTTTATCAGGCCTTTGATCTTTATACACCGATGCGAATGCAGGGGCGTCGTCTCGTACTTGCCGGAATTGTGAAGGCAAATGCGTTAGGGCTCCTTATCATCATGTTTGCACTTTACAATTTTAAAGAGCTGGACTATTCCCGTCTTACTCTGGTTTCTTTCTGTGTGATCAATATCGTCCTGGAATGGTTTGTGCGTATGGTCATATTTTACATTCTCCGGGATATGCGCAAAAAAGGAATGAACCAGAAACAGGTGCTGCTGGTAGGATACAGCCGTGCTGCCGAGGAATATGTAGACAGGATCCTGCAGAATCCGCAATGGGGATACGTGATCAGGGGCATACTGGATGACAATGTGCCGGCAGGCACTACTTATAAGGGCGTTAAGGTGATCGGTCGAATCGCCAATCTGATGATCATCCTTCCATCCAGTCGTCTGGATGAGATAGCCATTACCCTGGGCTTAAGTGAGTATTATCGTCTGGAAGAGATCGTTGCACTCTGTGAAAAATCCGGCGTGCACACAAAATTTATTCCGGATTATAATAATATTATTCCGACCAAACCATATACAGAAGATATTCTCGGGCTTCCGGTGATCAATATCCGGTATGTGCCCCTGAGCAACACGTTTAATGCACTGATCAAGAGATCTATGGATATTGCAGGCGCGATCGTTGCGATCATTGTGTCCTCACCAGTGATGCTGGTGTTGTGTATGCTGATCAAGCTGACTTCGCCGGGACCGCTGATCTATAAGCAGGAACGTGTCGGGCTTCATAATCAGACTTTCCGGATGTATAAATTCCGTTCCATGGAGATCCAGAAAGAATCAGAAGAAAAAAAGGCGTGGACAGTAAAGAACGATCCAAGAGTTACCGGAATCGGTAAATTTATGCGTCATACCAGTCTGGATGAGCTTCCACAGCTTTTTAACATTCTGAAGGGTGAGATGAGTCTTGTGGGACCAAGACCGGAGCGGCCGTTTTTTGTAGAAAAGTTTAGGGAGGAGATACCACGTTATATGGTCAAGCATCAGGTGCGGCCGGGTCTTACCGGGTGGGCACAGGTAAATGGCTATCGTGGAGATACTTCTATCAGAAAAAGGATAGAGTGTGATCTGTATTATATCGAAAACTGGTCTGTGGGATTTGATATAAAGATCATGTTTCTTACCATATTCAAAGGATTTATTAATAAGAACGCATACTAAAAAGGGGAAAAGGAAAAGATGTCAAAACCTCGGAAAAAAAGCAAGAAGATTTTATTTATCCTGGAGATCGTCGTACTGCTCCTGTTTATCGGAGGTCTGTTCGTTTATGGTCAGATCTCAGCCAAACTGGATAAGATCGACATCCAGGAAACAGATCTTGCAGACCAGGATATTGTAACCAATGATCAGGCACCGCAGATGACGGGATATACCACCTATGCACTGTTCGGACTGGACCACAGAAGCAAGAATGAGAAGCTGAATACAGAGAACAGTGATACCATCATCATTGCGAGTATCAACAATGATACAAAGGCAGTCAAACTTGTGTCTGTCTATAGAGATACCCTTCTCAATGTAAAGGATGATACCTATTCCAAAGCCAATTCGGCATATGCATTTGGCGGACCGACCAACGCGGTTTCCATGCTGAATACGAATCTGGATCTGAATATCACAGATTATGTTGCCATTGATTTTAATGCGCTGGTAACTGTGGTAGACTGTCTCGGAGGATTGGACATCCCTCTTTCCTATGCGGAGATCGTTCATATGAACAATTACTGTGTGGAGACATCAGAGGAAACCGGAAAGAGCTACACACCGATCGAACTGCCGGATCCGAAGCCGGAGGATGAGGAAGCAATCGTAGATACCTATCATCTTAATGGTGTACAGGCTACCTCCTACTGCCGTATCCGTTATACTGCAAGTCTTGATATGGGACGTACCGAGAGACAGAGACGAGTGATCCAGATGATCGTAGATAAGGCGAAAAAGGCAGGACTTTCCACTATCTTTGATATTATGGATCAGGTATTCCCGATGGTCAAAACTTCTGTTTCCAAAACAGAGATCCTGAAGATGATCCCGGCTATGATCGGCTACAGTATTGATGAAACTACAGGCTTCCCCAACGATTATAAATTTGCCCAGGTAAAGGGCAGCGTTATCGTACCTACCACACTGGAATCCAATGTTCTGAAGATGCATCAGTTTCTGTATGGAGACACCAGTTACACTCCGACGCAGGATGTACTCAACAGAAGTGCCCAGATTACAAATATCGCAGGCGGAGGCGACGTGCAGGACACTGCACCTGCGGTGACAGATACACCGAATGACGCAACGGATGATTCGTATACGTGGCAGGGAGATACATCCACAGATTACAGCAGTACGGACACAAGTGATGATGCTGATTACAGCACAGACACAGATTATGATTCGGATTACTCCGGAGACGATTACAGCACAGATACGGATTATTCCGGAGACGATTACAGCACAGATACGGACTATTCCGGAGGCGATTCCGATACGGATTATAACGATTATACCGACGGAGAAGATTATTCGGAGAATGAATAAAACATCAAAATAAGCAACCAGCAGAAGGGACCATCCAGTAACGGGTGGTCCTTTCTGGACAGGAGACAAATATGAAAACATTAAAAACAGACGTGATCATCCCGGCATACCGTCCGGGAGAAGAATTTGAAAAACTGCTGGAAAGACTCAGCGCACAGAAATATCCTATCAATAAGATCCTTGTCATGAATACAGAAAAGAAATTCTGGAAAGAGACCTGGGAACAGGAATATCCGCTTGTGGAAGTCCGGCATCTTACAAAAGAAGAATTTGACCATGGCGGTACCAGAAGGCAGGCGGCAGAGCTTTCGGATGCGGAGATCCTTGTATTTATGACACAGGATGCAATGCCGGCAGACAGGGAACTGATCGGAGCACTGGTAGGAGCTCTTGCAGAGAATCCACAGGCAGGAGCCGCTTATGCGCGTCAGCTTCCAAAAAAGGACTGCAGATTTCTGGAAAAATATACCCGTTCCTTTAATTATCCGGAACAGTCCTGTCTGAAAACGGAAAAAGATGTACAGACCTACGGGATCAAAACATATTTCTGCTCCAACGTCTGTGCTGCTTATGATCACAGGATCTATGATGAGATTGGTGGATTTCCGGAGCATGCTATTTTTAATGAAGATATGATCTATGCAGGCTGGATGGTAAAAAAAGGCTATGGAGTTGCCTATGTATCAGAAGCGCGTGTATATCATTCTCACAATTACACCTGTATGCAGCAGTTCCACAGGAATTTTGATCTGGGAGTTTCCCAGGCGGAGCATCCGGAGGTTTTTGAAGGAGTGCCTTCCGAAGGTGAGGGCATCCGGCTGGTAAAAAAAAGCATGGCATATCTTCTGAAAACAGGCCACATATGGCTGATCCCCGGACTGTTTTTGCAAAGTGTCTCCAAATACGCCGGATATTTTCTCGGAAAACGATACAAAAAGCTCCCTGAAAAAATGATCCGCTTCTGCACCATGAATCCGCAATACTGGAAAAAGAACAAATAAGAGCAGGTCACGGTTTTTTAAAAGAGATATCACAGTTTAAACACAATTCCCTGTTAAACTGTCTTTTATAAGAGAAATAAATGTTACTGAGAACGGAGTGAGCAGTAACAGATACATGCATCAGATAACATAGAAGGGAGCACCAGAGGCATGAGTGAAGAGAATAAATGGGGGACAGGCTTGCCGGATGAGGATAAGAATGCTTCGGCAGAACAGAAACCGCTGACGCATCCTTATTCTGAGGGACGCAGGATGCAGGAGAGCGGACAGGACAGTTATGCAGGTGCCGGACAGAGTGAAGGCACTTCGCAGGAGAAACCAAAATACGGACATTATGAGGTGCATCAGCCTCAGGCCGGTAATTATGCTGGTGGAAATATACCGCCCAAAAAGCCGCGGAAAAAGAGAGATTTTTCAGGCAACAACAGCTTTGGAAAGAAAGCAGCCACTGCGGTGGCACTGGCTGTGATCTTTGGGCTGGTAGCCGGAGTGGTTTTTCAGGGTGTGAATATTGCAGCAGATAAATACAGAGGAAATGACAGCAATACAACGATCGGAAAGACAGAAACAGTTACCGGAACAGAGGATAGTACTGACAGTAGCTCTGCGGATTCTACTGTGAAGGATATTGTGGCAGAGAGTGGTACAGTGGCCGGTGTAGCCCAGGCAACCATGTCTTCTATCGTTGCCATTACATCTGTCAGTGTGCAGGAGATCCCAAGCTTTTTCGGATATGGAACGAGGCAGTATCAGAGTGCAGGAAGTGGTTCCGGTATTATTGTAGGAGAAAATGACAGCGAGCTTCTCATTGCGACTAACAACCATGTGGTATCTGGAGCGACTACACTTACTGTGTGCTTTGCAGGCAGTGATGTGGTAGGAGCGGAAGAAGAAACCCAGGCTATGGCAAGCAGCTCCGATGGAGATGCGGATGTGGATAACGCAGTTTCTGCCAAGATCAAAGGCACCGATGAAGAGAATGATCTGGCAGTGGTGGCAGTGGAGAAATCCGATATTCCGGATGAGACCATGGATGAGATCAAGATCGCACAGATGGGAAGCTCGGACGATCTTGTAGTCGGGGAGCAGGTGGTTGCCATTGGCAATGCACTGGGCTATGGACAGTCAGTTACCTCCGGATGGATAAGTGCCCTTAACAGAAGCATCAGTACAGAGGACGGAGAAGCCAGCGGACTGATCCAGACTGATGCAGCGATCAATCCCGGAAACAGTGGCGGTGCACTTCTGAACATGAACGGTGAAGTGATCGGTATCAATGCGGCCAAGTATGCAGACAGTCAGGTGGAAGGCATGGGATATGCCATTCCGATCTCCAAGGCAGAGCCGATCCTGGAAGAACTGATGAACCGCGAAACCAGGGATAAGGTGGAAGATTCTTCCAAGGTAGGATATATGGGAGTCAAGGCTGCCGATCTTACAACAGAAGCCATCCAGATGTATAATATGCCGGCAGGTGCTTTTATTACTGAGGTAACGGAAGGTGGCGCAGCAGATAATGCAGGGATCAAAAAAGGCGATATCATTGTGAAGCTGGATGGACAGAAGGTAAGCGGCAAGGATGACCTTGTTGATAAGCTGCAGTATTATGAAGCAGGAGAAACCATCGAAGTGGTGATCTCCAGAGCGAACAGCGGAGAGTACAAGGAACAGACGGTTGAAGTGACCCTCGGAAGCAAACCCTCTTCTGACAAATAAAAGAAAATACAGGATAACCATTTATAAACCGGGGAGCTGCATAAGAACATGCAGCTCCCCGGTTTATAAAAACTTAATTTGATACAGCGGGATTATGTGCTATAATATGCATAATAAAAACCAGAAAGGAAATGTTATGGCAGATCAGTTTGATAATAATAAAGACAATGACCAGGAGCAGAAATACGAGAAATTCTGTTTTTTATGTCGCAGACCGGAGAGTCAGGCAGGGAAGATGATCGACCTTCCTAATCATATACATATCTGTGCGGATTGCATGCAGAAAAGCTTTGATACTATGAACACCCAGATGAACAATGGAAATTATTCCGATCTTTTTAACATGCCGAATGTGAGCATGATCGATCTCAGCAGTTTCCAGAATCCCGGAAACCAGGCGAAGAAGATCAAGAAAAAATCAGAGACTCCGAAGCCGGTGATCGATCTTAAAGATATTCCTGCACCACATAAGATCAAAGCAACTCTGGATGAATATGTGATCGGACAGGAATATGCCAAGAAGGTAATGTCTGTAGGTGTATACAACCATTATAAGAGAGTTGCCACAGATACCATGGATGATATTGAGATCGAGAAATCCAATATGTTGATGATCGGACCTACAGGCTGCGGTAAGACTTATCTGGTGAAGATGCTTGCCAGACTTCTTCAGGTACCGCTTGCCATTGCAGATGCCACATCTCTTACAGAGGCCGGTTATATCGGTGATGATATCGAGAGCGTAGTATCCAAGCTGCTTGCAGCTGCAGATAATGATGTGGAGAAGGCAGAGCACGGGATCATTTTCATCGATGAGATCGATAAGATCGCAAAGAAGAAGAATACCAACCAGAGAGATGTCAGCGGAGAGGCTGTCCAGCAGGGACTTCTGAAACTTCTGGAGGGAAGTGAAGTGGAAGTTCCGGTAGGTGCTACCAGCAAGAATGCCATGGTACCTATGGTGACTGTAAATACAAGGAACATTCTGTTTATCTGTGGCGGTGCGTTCCCGGATCTTGAGAATATCATCAAAGAAAGACTGAATAAACAGGCGTCTATCGGATTTTATGCAGATCTGAAGGACAAATATGATGATGATCCGCATGTGCTGGAGAAAGTAACGGTAGATGATCTCCGTGCATTTGGAATGATTCCGGAATTTATCGGTCGTCTTCCGATCATCTTTACCCTGAACGGGCTGACGGAAGATATGCTTGTGAAGATCCTCAAGGAGCCGAAGAATGCTATTCTGAAACAGTACAAGAAGCTTCTGGCACTGGATGAAGTAAAACTGGAGTTTGAGGACGGTGCCTTACATGCCATTGCCCGTAAGGCATTGGAACGCCATACAGGAGCCAGAGCTCTCCGGGCTATCCTGGAGGAATATATGCTGGATATCATGTATGAGATCCCGAAGGACGACAATATCGGTGAGGTCGTGATCACAGAGGGATACATTCAGGGCAACGGAGGTCCGAAGATCCTTATGCGTGGACAGGAGATCCCGGCACTGGAAGGATAAGAAACAAGAAGATTCTTTAATATATAAAGGAGCGTGACAGATATGGCAAAAAGCAGTTTTTGGGATGATCTGGGAAACACACTGACAAGAAAGGCAAAGGGCTTAAGTTCCAGAGCAGAGAATCTCTATGAGATCCAGAAGATCCGTAACAAGCTCTCTGCACAGGAGCGTATGACCGAAAAGCTGATGATGGATATCGGAAAGATGATCTATACACGTTATGAGCAGGGAGAAGCCGTTGACGGTGAGACGGGAGTTATCTGCGAGGAGATCAGCCAGCACATGCTGGAGGCAGATCACTACAGAGATGCGATCGCTGCCAGTAAAGGGGAGAAGTTCTGCCCGGCCTGCCATAAGGCGGTGATGCGGGAGGCCAGCTTCTGTCCGTATTGCGGAGCGGCGTGTCCTACAGCGGAGCTGGAAGAGAAAGCTGCTGATGTGATCGAGCAGGCAGATGAGGAGCTTGAAGAGGCTGCTGAGGCAGAGGTGACAGAAGTACCGGAGACAGAAGCGGAAGAAAACGCAGAAGCTACAGAAGCGGCAGCAGATCCGGAAGAGACAGTAGAAACAGAAGAAGCTACAGAAGTGGCAGCAAAAACCGCAGAAGCGTCAGAAACAGAAACATCAGGATCAGATCCGGAATTGGAAGAGGAAAGAACGGAAGTGGGATCTGCAGAAACAGAGGAGCCTGCGGCTGATCCGGAAAATACAGAAACAATAGAAGAAAAAACAGAATAACCATAAGCATATAAGGCAGGCTTTCCCCAGTGGGAGCCTGCCTGAGTATTATGTAGACCACAGAAATAAGGAGAGGGAATAATGTTGTGGAATTTACTGACGGCGGGAATCTTTGGTACAGACTATTATATAAAGAAGAAAATCAACACATCGGAAAAGAAAGATCTGAAGGAAAAGTGCCTGGGAGGCAGACTGATCGTAAGAAATTGCCATAATCATGGGATGATGCTTGGAATATTAAAAAACAAAGATAAAGAATTCCTGAGAGATCTTGCATCTATGGTGCTGGGCGGTGCAATCTGGGAGTATATACGTACTTCCGGAGAAAAAGGCACACGCATATCCAAGCTTGGGCTTTCCATGATCCTGGGCGGCGGTCTGAATAATTATACGGAACGTCGCAGAAAGGGATACGTCACGGATTATGTGAGCCTGAATGTGGAAAATCCGAAGCTTAAGAAGGTCGTATTTAATATTTCGGATCTTTTCATATTTACAGGTGCGCTTCTCTGGGGCGGGAGAGAGATCTTTTCTGAAAAAGAAAAATAAATAAAAAAACAGAAGTGCCGGTGTTGGGCGCTTCTGTTTTTTTGATTTTGGATAAAATAAAAAAGAATGCAGGAAATGGGACTTGAACCCACACGATCTTGCGACCACAGGCACCTGAAGCCTGCGCGTCTGCCAATTCCGCCATTCCTGCATTTTTTCAACCGGCTTGCTTTGCTTTGTTTGCTCCGCTCGTCGACTGCTCACTTATAATAACTCAGGAATTGGATAATGTCAATAGAAAAATTCAAAAAAATTAAAAAAATTCAAAAAAAATATTTTAAGTTAGTTTTATACATTTTTTTTGCATATGGTGTTGAAAAATGACGATTCCTGTGATACAATCTTGAAGATTTAGGATAAAATAAGAGAACAAAGAAAGGGAGATTGTATGAAAGCATTTCTGATATTGGAAGATGGCCATGTATTTACAGGAACTAGCATTGGTTCTGCAAGGGAAGTCATCAGTGAAATTGTCTTTAACACTTCCATGACCGGTTATCTGGAAGTAATGACAGATCCTTCTTACGCAGGACAGGCGGTGTGTATGACATATCCGCTGATCGGAAACTACGGAATCTGTTATGATGACCAGGAATCAAGGAAGCCGTGGATTGACGGATTTATTGTACGCGAATTATCACGAGTTCCCAGCAACTTCAGAAGCGTAGACACCATTCAGCATTTTCTGAGCAAAAACGACATTCCGGGAATCGCAGGAATTGATACCAGAGCACTGACTAAGATCCTTCGTGAGAAGGGAACCATGAACGGAATGATCACAGTTGATGAGAACTATGACCTGGATACAATCATCCCCAGATTAAAAGCATATACAACAGGAAAAGTGGTAGAGAAGGTTTCCTGCCGCGAAAAGGAAGTGCTTAAGGGGAACGGACCGAAGGTTGCCCTTCTTGATCTGGGCGCCAAGAAAAACATTGCACGCTCACTGAATGAGAGAGGATGCCAGGTTACTATTTACCCGGCTCTGACATCTGCAGAAGAGATCCTTGGAGACAATCCGGACGGCATCATGCTCAGCAACGGACCTGGAGATCCGAAGGAATGTACTTCTATTATTAAAGAGATCAAAAAACTTTACGACTCTGATGTACCGATCTTTGCCATCTGTCTTGGACATCAGCTTATGGCTCTTGCAACAGGCGGAGACACCCATAAGATGAAATACGGTCACAGAGGCGGAAATCATCCGGTTAAAGACCTTGAGACAGGAAGAGTATATATTTCCTCCCAGAACCATGGCTACGTTGTAGACGCAGAGGGACTTGAGGAGAAAAATATCGCACATCCTGCATTTGTAAACGTCAACGACGGAACAAACGAGGGTATGGCATATAACGGAAAGAACATCTTTACTGTACAGTTCCATCCGGAAGCATGCCCTGGACCACAGGATTCCAGTTACCTTTTTGACAGATTCATGAAGATGATGGGAGGAGAGAAATAATGCCAAGGAATAAGGACATAAAAAAAGTACTTGTAATCGGCTCAGGCCCGATCATAATCGGCCAGGCAGCAGAGTTTGACTATGCAGGAACCCAGGCATGCCGCTCCCTGAAGGAAGAGGGCATGGAGGTTGTACTTTTAAACTCCAATCCTGCTACCATCATGACAGATAAAGACATCGCAGACAGAGTTTACATCGAGCCTCTGACTGTTGAAGTCGTAGAGCAGCTGATCCTCAAAGAGAAACCGGACAGTGTACTTCCTACACTGGGCGGACAGGCAGGTCTGAACCTTGCCATGGAGCTTGAGGAAAAGGGCTTCCTGAAAGAGCACAATGTACGTCTCATCGGTACCACAGCAGCTACGATCCGTAAAGCTGAGGACCGTCAGGAATTTAAGGATACAATGGAAAAGATCGGCGAGCCGGTTGCAGCATCCAAGGTCGTAACAACTGTAGAAGACGGTGTTGCGTTTACTCAGACTATCGGTTATCCGGTTGTTCTCCGTCCTGCATATACACTTGGCGGAAGCGGCGGCGGTATCGCGCATAATGAGCCGGAGCTTCGTGAGATCCTTGAGAATGGTCTCCGTCTTTCCCGTGTAGGCGAGGTTCTTGTAGAGAGATGTATCGCCGGATGGAAAGAGATCGAGTACGAGGTAATGCGAGACAGCGCAGGAAACTGCATCACAGTCTGCAACATGGAGAACATTGACCCGGTTGGTGTCCATACCGGTGACTCCATCGTAGTTGCTCCTTCCCAGACCTTAGGAGATAAAGAGTACCAGATGCTCCGTACATCTGCTCTTAACATTATTACAGAGCTTGGCATCACAGGTGGATGTAACGTACAGTACGCTCTTCATCCGGAGAGCTTTGAGTACTGCGTTATCGAGGTTAACCCTCGTGTAAGCCGTTCCTCCGCACTTGCAAGTAAGGCTACCGGTTATCCGATCGCCAAGGTTGCAGCCAAGATCGCACTGGGCTACACACTGGATGAGATCCCGAACGCCATCACTGGCAAAACATACGCAAGTTTCGAGCCGATGCTGGACTACTGTGTCGTTAAGATCCCGCGTCTGCCGTTTGATAAATTCATCACAGCAAAACGTACACTGACCACACAGATGAAAGCTACCGGTGAGGTTATGAGTATCTGCCATAACTTCGAGGGCGCTTTAATGAAGGCTATCCGTTCCCTGGAGCAGCATGTAGACAGTCTGATGTCCTATGATTTCTCACATCTTTCTGATGAAGAACTGATGGACGAGCTGAACATTGTGGATGACCGCCGTATCTGGAAGATCGCAGAAGCCCTGAGACGAAATGTTTCCCAGGAGAAGCTTCATGATATCACAAAGATCGACATCTGGTTCATCGATAAGCTGGCTATCCTTGTTGAGATGGAGCAGGCTCTGAAAACTCAGAAGCTGGACAAAGACCTTCTTCTGGAAGCAAAACGTCTGGAGTTCCCGGACTACATCATCGCAGACCTGACAGGAAAGACAGAAGCTGAGATCAAAGACCTGCGTAAAGAGTACGGCATCCGTGCAGCATACAAGATGGTTGATACCTGTGCAGCAGAGTTTGCGGCAGCGACACCATATTACTATTCTGTATACGGCGATGAGCAGACAGAGAATGAAGCTGTAGAAACAAAAGATAAGAAAAAGATCCTGGTACTTGGTTCCGGCCCGATCCGTATCGGTCAGGGTATCGAGTTCGACTTCTGTTCTGTACACTGTACATGGGCATTTGCGAAAGAAGGATATGAGACGATCATCATCAACAATAACCCGGAGACAGTAAGTACAGACTTCGATATTGCAGATAAGCTGTATTTTGAGCCGCTGACACCGGAAGATGTTGAGAATGTTGTAAATATCGAGAAACCGGACGGAGCTGTTGTTCAGTTCGGTGGACAGACAGCCATCAAGCTTACAGAGGCACTGATCAAGATGGGCGTTAAGATCCTCGGAACATCTGCTGAGAACGTAGATGCTGCAGAGGATAGAGAGCTCTTTGATGCCATCCTTGAGAAATGTGAGATCCCGAGACCGAAGGGACATACCGTATTCACAGCAGAAGAGGCGAAAAAAGCAGCCAATGAGCTGGGTTATCCGGTACTTGTCCGCCCGTCCTATGTACTTGGAGGACAGGGAATGCGTATCGCTGTCAGCGATGAGGACGTGGAAGAGTACATCGGAATCATCAACCAGATCGCACAGGAGCATCCGATCCTTGTTGATAAGTACCTGATGGGTAAAGAAATCGAGGTCGATGCAGTATGCGACGGTGAGGACATCCTGATCCCTGGAATCATGGAGCACATCGAGCGTGCAGGTATCCACTCCGGAGACAGTATTTCTGTATATCCGGCACAGACCATCAGCCAGAAAGCAAAAGATACCATCGCCGAGTACACACGCCGTCTTGCACAGGCACTTCATGTAATCGGTATGATCAATATTCAGTTCATCGTTGTAGGCGAGGATGTATATGTCATCGAGGTTAACCCGCGTTCCAGCCGTACAGTACCGTACATCAGTAAGGTAACCGGAATCCCGATCGTTCCGCTTGCAACAAGAGTTATCCTTGGACATAAGATCAAAGAGCTTGGTTACACACCGGGACTTCAGAAAGAAGCAGAGTACTTCGCAATCAAGATGCCGGTATTCTCCTTCGAGAAGATCAGAGGCGCAGATATCAGCCTTGGACCGGAGATGAAATCCACAGGTGAGTGCCTTGGTATTGCTAAGACCTTCAACGAGGCTCTTTACAAAGCATTCATCGGGGCAGGAATCCGTCTTCCGAAACACAAACAGATGATCATCACTGTTAAGGATGAGGATAAAGAGGATATCATCCCGATCGCAAAACGCTTCGAGGCTCAGGGATACCGTATCTTCGCAACAAGAGGTACAGCAAATGTCCTGACTGAGAACGGAATCAAGGTAACACGTACCAACAAGCTGGAGCAGCCGTCTCCGAACCTGATGGACCTGATCCTTGGCCACAAGATCGATGTTGTCATCGATACACCGCCACAGGGTGTTGAGCATCAGAAAGATGGTTTCGTGATCCGTCGTAATGCCATCGAGACAGGTGTCAATGTGCTTACAAGCCTTGATACTGCAGAGGCTCTGGTCACAAGTCTTGAGAATACAGACCTGAACCACCTGACTCTGGTAGATATCGCCACCATCGACAATCGATAATAAATTGTAAATTCTGTGAAATAAAAAATTAAAAGTTTACGAATTGTCAAATATGTAATATACTGATAAGGACGGGGCCGTCGTTCACATACCGGCCCTGTCCTTATCTTGCTTTTGGAAAGGAGTTAACATGATTTTTATAGAATTACTGAAGGTTATCCTTCTCGGTATTGTGGAGGGAATCACCGAGTGGCTTCCGATCAGCAGTACCGGACATATGATCCTTGTGGATGAGTTTATCAAGCTGAATGTATCCGAGGCATTTATGGAATTTTTCCTGGTGGTGATCCAGCTTGGCGCGATCCTGGCAGTTGTTGTACTGTACTGGAACAAGCTGTGGCCTTTTTACATAAGAAAAATCCCGAAGAAAACACAGATGGCACTGCGTAAACAGCCGGCAGTACCCAGAACTGTCCTTACTTTTGTAGAAAAATACTGTGATAAGGATAAGTGGATCCTCTGGTTTAAGATCCTGGTAGCATGTCTGCCGACGATCATCATCGCTCTTCCTTTTAATGACATTATTGAAAAGAAATTTTACAACTATGTGGTCGTTGCCATCATGCTGATCGTTTATGGTGTGCTTTTTATCGTTATCGAGAACTACAACAAACGCCGTAGACCAACCTGCACCAGACTGGATGAGCTTTCCTTTAAGACAGCGCTGATCATCGGCTGCTTCCAGGTGCTTTCCGTGATTCCGGGAACATCCCGTTCCGGATCTACCATTATCGGAGGAATCCTTGCAGGAACATCCCGTACAGTTGCAGCAGAATTTACCTTTTTCCTGGCAATTCCGGTTATGTTCGGAGCAAGTCTTCTGAAACTGGTCAAATTCGGTTTTGCCTTCAGCTCCACAGAGCTGATCATCCTGATCGTAGGTGTTGTGGTATCCTTTGTGGTATCTGTTCTTGCCATCAAATTCCTGATGGGATATATCAAGAAACACGATTTTAAAGTATTCGGCTGGTACAGGATCATTCTTGGTATCCTGGTGCTCGGATACTTCGTTGGAAAAACATTTTTAGCATAAAACTGCAATCTGGAGGTAATCATTATGAAATATAAGAAGCTTTTGATCGTACTGACAGCAGTGACGGCGCTTGGTATTGCCGGCTGTGGAAAATCATCAAAGGAAACAGCAGAGGTGACACCAACACCGGTTCCTACAGCCGCACCTACGGCTGCACCGGCTACATCCACACCGCTTCCCACATCTACACCTGCACCGAAGCTGATCGGTGTAAAGACCAGTACTGCAAAATTTGTTTATCTTACCAACAGCACGAAGGGAGAGATCCGTGAGATCTATCTCCGCGCGGCAGGAGGGGAAGAATGGGGCAAAAGTCTTGTTCCTGCAGAAGCTACCATCAAAGATGCGGAGCAGGTGCAGATGTATTACACCCCGGATTCTGCAAGAGATGCCATCTATGATATGAAGATCGTAGACGGAGACGGAAATGCCTATGAGATCTACAGTGTACAGCTGAGCGATATGGAAAAGGCAAAACTGATGATCGATAACGGAGAAGCATACCTGACCTATACAAGCCTCAGTGACAAGAGTGAGAAGAGCACTATTGGCAATGTGGAAACGGATAACAGTGAGGCGGACAGCAGTGATTCCGCAGACAGCACAGATGCTTCAGATCTGACAGACAGTTCTTCCGGTATCACGGATACTTCTTCCGACAGCAGCGATGGAAGCTATGACAACAGTGATGATGGAAGCTATGATAACAGTGATGACGGAAGCTATGACAGCAGTAATGACGGAAGCTACGACGGCAGCGATGACGGAAGCTACGACAACAGCAGTGATGATGGAAACTATGACAGCAGTGATGATAGCGGCGACTATGTAGATGACAGCAGCAACAGCGGAAGCGGTGACGATTCTCTTGACAACAGTACAGATACAGATGACAGCGGAGACGGAGAGATTGTCTGGGATGATAACGGAGACTGGTCAGAGGAATAAACCGGGATCCTGTAAACAGAGGGAAACATGGAACAGACATTTCTTGAAAAACTGAAACGAGTAAAACCTGGGGATCTGCTTCACATCATCAAGTTTATCCTGGCATTTCCCATTGCGATGGTCTACAGACTTTTTCGCAGGGATCTCTGGCTTCTCTGTGATACAGAGAATGAATGCCGGGATAACGGATTCTGGCTGTACAAATATCTGAGAGAAAATACCAGTGAGGATGCAGTGTACGCCATCAATAGAAAATCTCCGGATTATGCCCGGGTAAAAGATCTGGGACCTGTGATCCAGTATGGAAGCTTTCGCCACTGGATCTACTATCTGGCTGCATCAAAAAATATCAGCTCCCAGAAAATGGGAAAACCAAACGCAGCCATCTGTTATGTGCTGGAGGTTTACGGAATCCTACGGAACAAGCGGGCGTTCCTGCAGCATGGGATCATTACGGCAGATCTTAGTTTTCTGTACTATCCGCATACAAAAATGAGCCTTTTTGTTACCAGTACCTATGATGAGTGGAAATATGTCAATGACCGGTACGGATATCCGGAAGGCTATGTGCAGGAGCTGGGATTGTGTCGTTTTGATCAGCTTCATGATATGAAGATAAAAAAGAACCAGATCCTGATCATGCCGACCTGGCGTATGTATATCCGCAATGAGATCTCAGCCTCTGATCACGAGCTGGAAGCACAGAAATTCATGGAAACCGATTATTACCGTTACTGGGATGCACTTCTCAAGGATGAGAGACTGATCCGCTACATTGAGGAGAACAATCTTCAGATCATCTTTTATCCGCACAGGGAAATGCATCGGTTCCTGAAATATTTTCATGTGGATCATCCGAAGATCACAGTGGCGTCCTGGCCTGAGTACGATGTGCAGACACTCCTTAAAGAGTCCGCAGTGCTGGTGACGGATTTTTCCAGTGTTGCCATGGACTTTGCCTACATGAAAAAGCCACTGGTCTACTACCAGTTTGACAATGAAAAATTCCGGCAAAGTCATCATCAGATTGGGTATTTTGATTTCCGGAAAGATGGCTTCGGTCCGGTATGTGTAACGGAACAGGAAGTAACGGACTGGCTGATCCGCCTGCATAAGCAGGGATTTGCCAATGAAGAGATCTATCTGGAAAGACACGGAAAATATTTTGATCTGTGGGATACAAAGAACTGTGAAAGAAATTACAAAGCGATCAAAGAAATGTAACAGGTGGTGAAAAATTGCAGCAGTTAATGGAAGCACCGGCGGAGATCAAGGTAAAAACCAGGAAATTTTCGCTGACAAAAGGAACCATAAAGATCAGTTTTGAGCTGGAAGGATCCAGAGGAAGGATCCGTTCCCTGAAGCTGAAACAGCGAAATGCAGTGCTGGATACAAGCTTTCCTTTTGAAATGCAGACAGCAAAAAAAGGAAATACGATCGTGTATCATGCACAGATCAATGTAGATCAGTATCCGATGGAAACCGCATTCTGGGATGTGGTGGCATCTGTGGATAAAGAAGGAAAAGGAAATTATGAGGATGCGATCCTGGGAGGCTTAAGTTCAAAACTTAAACTTAAGCTGATCCTTTTTCCAAGATGGACCAGAACCGGGGATGGGCATATGGTTTATCCCTTTGTCAACGGAGCAAGGCAGTTTACCATTCAATACCGGAAATATGATCCGAAATATGACAGCTATGCATTTATAGCAAAAGAATTTCTTGCATTATTCTGCTATTTTATCCTGAAACCTTACTGGGATCATAAGAAATTATGGCTGATCTGCGAGAAATACTGTACAATGGCACAGGACAACGGCCTCTATTTTTTCCGGTACTGTATGGAGCATGCACCGGAGAAGGACAGAAGTCGGATTTTTTATGTAATAGATAAAAAATGTCCGGATTATCAGGCTGTAAAAGAGTATGATGCCAATGTGATCCAGTTCATGTCATTTAAGTACATGATCTATCTCAGCGCTGCACGGTATCTGATATCTACCGATGCAATCCGGCATTTTTATATCTGGGATTCGCCCAACAGCATCTACAAGGTTCTGTATCAGGCACGGAAGAACATCGTATTTCTCCAGCATGGAGTGATGGGCTTCAAGCAATGCCACAGGACCTTCCATAAAGGCGGAGGCAATCAGATGGCACTGTTTGTGGTGTCTTCGGGTTATGAACAGAAGATCATCCATGATTATTTCGGATACGATAATGAAGAGATCATTATCACCGGACTGGCCAGATGGGATGTGCTGGAGGACAAGTCGGATCCGGCTCATAAAGAGATCCTGCTGATGCCTACATGGAGAAGCTGGCTGGAGGATATCAGCGAGGAGCAGTTCAAAAAAAGTGAATACTATCAGCGTTATAAAGCATTTCTGCAGGATGAGAGGCTTAAGACTCTTCTGGAAAAGGAAAATATCACGCTGAATTTTTATATCCATCCGAAATTCCGGGAACATATCCGGAGCTTTCAGGTGGAAGACAGGCATATCCGTCTGATCCCATTTGGGACTATGCCGCTGAATCAGCTTCTGATGAGCTGTCATATGCTGATCACCGATTATTCTTCTGTTTCCTGGGATGTCTACTATCAGGAAAAACCGGTGGTATTTTATCCCTTTGATCTGGAAACCTATGAGAAAGTCCAGGGAAGCTATATGGACTACAAAAAAGATGTTTTCGGAGATCTGGCATGGGATCAGAACCAGCTGGTAGACCTTATCGGAGAATATGCGAGGAACGGATTCCGTGAAAAACCGGAATTTTCAGGAAGAAGAGATGAGCTTCTTCCCTACAGGGACAATGACAACAGCAAACGAATTTATGAATATATAGCCAATGCTCAAATACCGGACAAACTGAAAAGAAGGCTGAAAGAGAAAAAATTTTAATGTAAGGATACAAAAGGAGCAATATGAACAGGGAGTATGAATTTTCAGTAGTTGTTTTTGCAAAAGATACCGCAAAGCTTTACAGAACCTTTAAAAATGTACGTGAGGTCACACCGGAAGGAACGGTACAGATCCTTGCAGTATGCATTGCAGGAGATATGGATATTCCTGATGAACGGGACATGCGGGAGCTGGAGGAAGCCGGAGAAAAGGAGAAAGAGCTCAAGGACGAAGAGCTGGATAAGATCTACGGAGAGTTCAATCCGGAGGATCCTCGTTTCCGGGAGATGCTGGATGACCGGGATCTTTTATATATTGACGGACTGGAATGTGGGGATCTTGTGGCGGAGCTGAAGGATAAGATAGCTGGAAGCTATGTTGTTTTTGCAAAAGCCGGAATCCGTTTTTCCCCAAAATCCAGTGCAGAGATCAGACGCTGCTTTGAGGAAGAAAACAGAGATGTTGTCCTAACAAAGATCCGTGGAAAAGGAAATATCTATGTGCGGGAGCATAATAATTACTGTAACCGTTTCACCGAAAAAACAACGCTGGATAACAATGTATATCTTCTGCATCAGCTGTATACCGCTTACACATTTGCCGCAGATCAGGTGAAATGGGTATCCGAGATCCGTCCGGAGATCTGGTATCTGGATGTGATGACCATGGTATATCAGTCCGTTGTAAGCTGCCGGAGTCTGGGAGTGGCTTCAGGGGAAGATATCTATGTGCAGATCCTTGCGGACCATCTCATGGTGGAGGACTGGAAGAATATGCTGCAGGATCCGGACCAGCTGGAGGTATTTTATCAGGAATTTTTCCGAAAGATCGCAGACTGCAGAATAAAAGAAAATCCTGTTCATGAAAAAAATGCAGATTATGTGCTGCTGTATTACAGCGCAAAAATAGCTGATATCATATTTGATAACGAGAAGCTTGATGAAGAGAAAAAGTGCAGATATGAGGAAGGTATCGAAAGCTTCCTGAAGCAGATGGAGTTTCCGGAGATCGTGATGTCCAATCAGCATATCAGCAGGGCAAACAAAGTATATCTTCTCCGGAAATATTATCCGGATATATGCAAAAAATTTCCGGATCAGGCAGACACGATCCTGAATCCCATATATGACAATCTCCGTGTCAAGATATTCCAGCCGGAAAAAGACCAGCTGCACTGTGAATTTTCCATTGTGGAGCCTGTGAGCAGGACAAACCGTGCATATATGATGACTGGTGGCAACACCTATGAAGCCAGATGGAAATATACACTGGAAAGAACCGGCTGGTGCAGAGAAGAAAGTGCCGTTGAGAAGCTGTATATCGTGGACATTCCGCTTTCCGAGATCCGGGAGTTTATCAGCTGGGGCACAGGCACAGATGGACATATAAATAAAATGTACAATATTTCCTACGGAAAATATGTGCCATTTACAAAGAAGCTGCCGCTTTTCCTGCATATAGAGGATAAGCTTCTGTATCTTAACGAAAAAGTCCGGATGATCCGTGGAGAGGATCAGGAAGATGCAAAGGTTCTGGGCCATCAGTATGAAGTAACGGTAGAGCCATACAGTCAGAGTAGGGAGAAACAGCTGAAGAAAAAACGCACCAAAGCAATATTTTCTCAGGGAAAGGCCGGAAAAAAGGCAGTTCTCGTACGTAAGCTCTACGAGATGCAGAAGGCAAAGCAGAAAAAGCAGATCTGGCTGATCTCCGATCGTACAACACGCGGAGATGACAACGGCGAAGTGATGTTCCGCTATCTCTGCGCCAATCCGGACCCTACGGTGGAGCCGTACTTTGTAGTCAACAAGGATACACAGGATTATGTGGAAATGAAGAAGCTTGGAAAGGTTGTGGAGCCTTTCTCCTGGAAGCATAAGCTTCTGTTCCTGCTGAATGAATTTTCACTGTCCTCCCAGGCTAACAAACCGGTGATCAATCCTTTTGGAAAGCTGGAGTATCTGTACCGCGATATCATCTATGACAAAAAGCTGGTATTTTTACAGCATGGTGTGACCAAAGACAACCAGTCCAAGTGGCTGAACAAATACAACCGTAATCTTTTCGGATTTATCGTCAGCACAAAGCCGGAATATGATTCTGCCTTTACCTATGACTATTTTTATCCGGAAAAAAATATCTGGCTTACGGGAATGCCGCGTTATGACCGTCTGGTCCATGATGAGCGTAAGTATGTGACGGTGATGCCTACCTGGCGCAAAAGCCTTTCCTCAGGAACCGATGCCAGAGGGGTATGGCAGCTTGGAAAAGAATTTCAGGAAAGCGAATATTTCCATTTTTATGATGATCTTCTCAACAGCGAAAGACTTCTGGGAGCGGCAGAGAAGTACGGATATACCATCTGCTTCATGCCTCACCCAAATACCATTGACGGTCTGCATATGTTCCGTCATGATCCACGGGTAAAATTTATGGATTCGTCTTATTCCTACAAGGACATTTTTGCCCAGACAGATCTGATGATCACGGACTATTCTTCGGTTGCCTTTGATTTTGCATATTTGAGAAAACCCATCGTATACTCCCAGTTTGACAGAGACAGCTTTTTCAGTGGCGCGCATTCCTACACAGAGGGATACTTTGACTATGAGAGAGATGGCTTCGGAGAGGTGGAGCATACACTGGACGGAACTGTGGACCGGATCATCGAATATATGGCAGACGGCTGTCAGATGAAAGAGGAATATCGGAAACGAATGGATGAGACCTTTGCATTTAATGACCGTAACTGTTCCAAACGAGTTTATGAGAGGATCATCGAGAATCGGTAATATGGAGGTTGGATTTTGGAAGGAAAGCAGGCAATAAAGTTTGATAAATATAATTCTCAGGCGATGAAGGGCATTGCCATTGTTATAATGCTGTTCCATCATATGTATCTGAGTCAAGATAGATTTGAGGGGCTGAATGTTGTTTTCACTCCGTTTTCAGCAGATCGGATCATGTATCTGTGCAGAACATTTAAGATCTGTGTACCGATCTATGCATTTATTTCCGGATACGGACTGTATCTCAGTTACAGAAAAAATAATTCTACACCTGGCAAGTGGACAGCCAAAAGACTGATAAAAACAATGGGAGGGTTCTGGATTATATGGGGGCTTTCTGTTGTGAGCTCACAGCTTTATAACGGCTATGCCGTGGCCAGATATTTCGGAAACGGAAATATTGCCAAAGGTGTTAGCGCAATGGTGCTGGATTTTTTTGGTCTGGCGAAACTTTTCGGAACTTCGACTCTGAACGGAACCTGGTGGTATATGAGTGCGGCGATCATTTTTATCATCTGCGTGCCACTGTTTATGATAAAGGAAGAATATCTGGTATTTATTCTTGTGGCTGTTGCAGCATTTCCACGGATAATTTCCCTGGAGGTTATGGGAATTACGGGTATTTATGCATTTTTACCGGTATTTCTCATGGGAATGTGTGTAGCCAAGTATGATCTGTTTAACCGATGGTTTAAGATATGGAATGCTGGAATGAAGCATGTTTTCAAATTTCTTCTGGAGCTTCTTGCGGTGTTTATTTTGTATAAAGCGTACAGAACTTTGCCGCTGACGGTATACAGTGAGATCCACTGGGGTGTGTATCCAATTGTATTTATGGCATTTTGCTGCGAATTTATTAATGTCATTCCGGGAGTGCGACAGATTTTATTGTTCCTCGGAAAACATTCCATGAATATATTTCTGATACATACATTTATAAGAAAATCTTCTTTTGTGTATGTGAGTGGATATTTTCTGACCAATACACTGACGCTTCTGCTGGCTTCACTGGCAGTGTCCATAGCGCTGGAATGGCTGAAAAAGGTAAGCGGATACAACCGCCTGATCCAGAACATCTGTGTGAAAATAGGATAATAAAGATAAAGGAGAAAGACCTGCCATCGTCTGTGGCAGGTCTTGTTAAAGTATGAAAGCAAAAAAAACAGTTTGTATATATTGGTTGATATTAGTAGTGGTTTTTGGATGTATTATTGGTGCCAGAAGTACAGAGATAAAGGTCGAGGCTGCTGAAAGAACGGTACGATTTTGGGATAACAGTGGAAATTATCTTCAGAAATCTGGCGGGAACTGGTATTTGAAAGATTCTAATAAGCGAAAACTTACCGGATTACGTTATTTGTCAATCCCAAAGACAGAGTTTTTAAAAACAGGATTTTATATGTTTGATAAAAACGGAAAACTTTTGAGAAAGCAATCCGTTTATTATTTCGATAAAAAGACAGTTTCTGGTGTCCGCTTTGATAAATACCACATCACAGACTCCAATGGAAGAATTTCAAAGGGAGAGCGTGGCTTTGTAAACATAGCTGAACAGAAGGTACGGGGCAAAAAAATTATCGCAGGCATTTATTATGTGGAAGCGTACGGAAAACTGGCTGATCGTGGAACAGTACGCTATATAAGACAGAGAAGATTCGGTGGGCGTAATTTTAAAGGTGGTTATTATTATTTCTATGGAACCGGAAGAATCTGCATGCGTCCGTCTTTTCATAAAGTGAACAAAACAGTTCAGGGAAAAAAGTTTAACGGAATTTATTATTTTGGCAATGATAACGGAAGAATGGTACAGAAGGCAGGGTGGGTAACCTGTGAGGGCCAGCAATATTATGTAGACCAAAATGGAAAAATGCTGGTGAACCGGTGGAAAGATGGTTATTACCTGAAATCGAACGGAACCATTGCGAAAAATATGAAAACACCGGATGGTCAGTATGTGGACTGGCAGGGAAGAAAAAGTACAAGATCAGAGTATGCTTTAAGTGCATTTAAATCGGAATTGGAGAGTTTTGTTTCTGCCTACGGTGGAAACTGGTCTGTTTATATAAAAGATCTGAAAACAGGAAATGTTGTAAACATAAATGATCGGGAAATGTATCCGGCAAGTACGATCAAGGCATTTGTGATGGCGTCGGTCTATGATCAGATCCGTCAGGGAAAAATGCAATACAGCTCCGGTGTGTACAGCTTGCTGTGGGATATGATCACCGTCAGTGATAATGAATGTTATAATGAACTGGTAAGGCGTCAGGGAGGCGGAAGCTTTGTAGGAGGAACGGCTGTAGTGAACCAATATCTTCGAAAGAACGGTTACAAAAATACCGGTTGTCACAGTTCCCTGCATCCGTCTTCTTCTGCCTGGAGCAGTGATGGCTGGCGTAACACGGCATCTGCAAAAGATTGTGGGATACTCTTAGAAAAAATCTATCGAGGTCAGTGTGTTTCTCAACAGTATTCTAGAGAAATGCTAAATCTTTTACTGCATCAGACGAAACGATACAAAATTCCATCAGGTCTTCCGACAGGTATAGTATGCGCGAACAAAACTGGTGAGACAAGCTCAGTTCAGCATGATATGGCAATCGTCTATGGAAAGAAAACAAATTATGTATTATGTATATTTTCAGAAGGCGCTTCCGAAGATCATTTACTGTACGGAATTCGTTCGATTTCTTCAAGAGTATATCAATATCTGAATAAATAAAGATCAGCCAGCAGTCATAGGATCAAGAAACTTCCTTAATTGGGCAAAAATAAGGAGTGATCATTGACGTGCTGGCTGATTTTGTATTATCAAAGAAATGGTTGTGGAAGAATTTTTTACATAAGCGTTTTTCTTAGCCCTAAATATGCCGGATATTTCCGGTGTCAGTAGTATCGTATCCGGTTTGAAGAGCTAAAAACCGGCGGAAAGGTTCGGATGCAATGGTTTCCGCTACGGCCTGAAAGCCGGGGGTGCTCAGATTTTTGGTCTGCATAACCAGGAAGAGTGATTCCTGGCAAACAGGAAGAAAATCCAGCTCCGGAAAGCTTCTCGCTACACAGGCCTCGCCAAGAGCTATGTCTGCCTGTCCGCCAGCCACTGCAGCAGCCGTGGAGTGATCGGTAACAAGCTCATTTCGATATCCGGATATGGAATCCGGTGAAATTTCGGAAGACAGAAGTGTACGGTCAAGAAGGATACGACGGCTGCTTCCTTTTTCGCGGTTCACAAAAATAATATCTGCCCGTGTAAGATCAGAAAATCCCCGGATATTCTTGGGATTTTCTTTTTTTACATAGAAGCCGACAGGATATTGACACAGAGAGATCACAGTCAGTGGGATACCGGGTATAAGGCTATGGATATCTTCCGGTGAGGCGGATGCACAGGCAATGTGGACTTTTTCAAAATAGAGAGAATACAGTCCGTTGTAGGTATTCATGTGAGACTGCAGAACAGGCAGATTGTCCGGGTGTGTGGGAAGCTGATTCAGGAGAAGATCCAGAGCCGGAGAAGCCTGTCCGCTGATGATCAGTCCACTGGAATGCAGAAGATAATCCCTTTTCAAAAGAGAACTCTCCGGCTGGTGATCATAAGACTGAGCAGAAGACGCAGAACATTCCGAACCCTTAAGATACTGAGACAGCTGTTCCTCGCTGACCCGCAGCTGTTTGCCGACTTTGGAGGAGGAAAGCTCTCCGCGTTTGATCAGGTCATATACTGTGGATTTTTTGATCTTTAGTTTATCTGCAACTTCCTGTGCTGTGTAGACTTTATTCATCGATACCTACCATAACATTGGTTGCCTTAATAACTGCGTAAGCATCAGAGCCTACTTTCAGTCCAAGTTCTTTCACCGCCGCACAGGAGATGGTAGCAGTGATGATATTTCCACCACCGATATCGATGGAAACGATGGAATTTACAGCTCCCTGGTTGATGTTGATGATTTTTCCTTTTAACTGATTACGTGCACTGAGTTTCATAAGTAATTCTCCTTTTCTTGAATATTGAATGAACCGGATCAGGCAAGTTCTCTGCTTCCGTTGTGCAGAGCAATGAACCTTGTGTGGGATTTGTCTGTATCAGGAGTGCTGTAAGCCACTCATGATAAGAAACGAAGCGGATCGTGAACATCCGCCTGGCTTGTCAACTATGTATTTATGATAGCACTTGTAGAGAAAAACAGCAATGCCTTATAGCTTGACAAGAAACTTTTCTTTCGGTAAAATTAAACAAAACCATTCAAAACTAAACAAAACTGAACGAAACGGAAAAGGAGAGAAACAAAAGATGAAGAAAAAAATCTTAGCAGCCCTTACCGCGGGAATTTTAACAACAGGCCTTATGACCGGAACTGTTTTTGCGGCGGACACAGAAGTGAAAGGTGATGAGAACCTGAAGGGAGAGGTTTATGCATTTATTGCTGCCAGCCTCAGCAATTCCATGGAGGAGATCCAGAAGGATTTCAATGAGCTTTATCCGAATGTAACGATCTATTACAGTGCAGACAGCTCAGGTACACTGCAGACACAGATCGAGGAAGGTGCACGCTGTGATCTTTTCTTTTCAGCAGCAGATAAACAGATGGATGCCCTCACAGAGGAAAAACTGACAAAGGAAGACACCGTTAAGGATCTTCTTGAGAACAAAGTCGTTCTGATCAGACCAAAGGACGGAGAGACAAAGGTAACAGGATTCGAGAATATCACAGACGCTGAGAATATGGCGCTTGCAGGAGAGGATGTTCCGGTGGGACAGTACGCCCGTGAGATCTTTAACAATCTTGGAATCATGGACGATGTAAACAAAATGGAGATCAACGAGTGCAAGAATGTAACGGATGTACTTGCAGCAGTCAGTGAAGGAAGTAATGAGGTTGGTGTTGTATATGCGACAGATGCTGCATCTGTTACTGATAAAGTAGATATCATCGCAGAGGCGCCGGCAGACAGCCTTAAGACGCCGGTTCTTTATCCTGTGGGACTTATCGAGGACAAGGAAGCATCGGAAGACGATACCAGGGCAGCAGAGGCTTTTCTTGATTATGTAGAGTCTGATGCAGCGATCAAGGTATTTGAGGACTATGGATTTACAGCATATGAGGCTGAGGATTCCGAGGATGCCACAGAAGCTTCTGCAGACAACACGGAGGCTGAGGACAGCACATCCAAATGAGTATGATGTAGAAAACCGGCAGGCAGTAAATATTGAAACACAGTAAATGCCGGCACAGGAATGAAATATGACAGAATTTTTGAGAGAAATAAACTGGAGTCCTCTGTGGATTTCCTTAAAAACAGGTCTGGCAGCCACAGTGATCGCTTTTTTTCTGGGAATATTTTGCGCCCGGAAGATCATGAAACTGAAGCCGGGAGCCAGAGCAGTACTGGACGGGATCCTTACTCTTCCGCTGGTACTTCCTCCTACAGTGGCTGGATTTTTTCTGCTACTGATCTTCAGCCTGAAAAGGCCCTTCGGAAGCTTTCTTCTGGATAATTTTGATATTAAGATCGTGCAGACCTGGAAGGGCTGTGTGGTCGCAGCGGCAGTGATCGCATTTCCGCTGATGTACCGCAATGCACGGGCTGCTTTTGAACAGGTGGATATAAATCTTATCCATGCAGGTCAGACTCTGGGGATGAGCGACAGCCGGATCTTCTGGCGGGTAGTCATGCCGGCGGCAGGACCGGGGATCGCATCCGGAACAGTGCTGGCATTTGCACGCGCGATCGGAGAATATGGCGCAACCTCCATGCTTGCCGGAAATATCCTTGGAAAAACCAGAACAGTTTCTGTTGCCATTGCATCAGAGACAGCAGCCGGAAATTACGGAACTGCAGGATTCTGGGTCGTTGTGATCGTGCTGATCTCCTTTGTGATCGTAGCGCTGATCAATATCGTATCCGGAAAAGGTATGAAAACAAGAAGGTGGATCTGATGGCAGTCAAAGTAAATATCGAAAAAAACTTCCGTGATTTTTCCCTGAAGGTAGATTTTGAAGGCAGTTCGGCAGCCATTGGGCTTCTTGGTGCTTCCGGCAGCGGAAAAAGCATGACCTTACGTTGTATTGCAGGAATCGAAACACCGGATAAGGGAAGGATCGTCATCAATGGAAAAACAGTGTTTGATTCTGAAAAAGGGATCAATTTGAAACCGCAGAAGCGACGGATCGGATATCTGTTTCAGAATTATGCGCTGTTCCCAACCATGACAGTGGAACAGAACATCCGCTGCGGTTATCGTGGGGAAAAATCCTCCGCCAGAGAAAAAGTGGCAGATCTGATCCGGCGATATCATCTGGAGGGGCTGGAGAAGCGCTTGCCCTCACAGCTTTCCGGCGGACAGCAGCAGAGAGTGGCACTGGCCAGAATGATGATTGGAGAGCCGGAAGCTATTCTTCTGGATGAGCCGTTTTCCGCACTGGACGGTTACCTGAAGGATGTGCTCCAGCGGGAGATGCAGGATTTCCTCAAGGACTATCCGGGAGATATGATCCTTGTGACACACAGCAGAGATGAGGCCTATAAATTCTGCAGGGAGCTTTCCATTGTACATGAAGGCAGAATCCTTGTGACAGGGGAGACAAAGCAGCTGTTTGAGAGACCGGGACTTCTGGAGGCAGCAAAGCTTACCGGCTGTAAGAATTTTTCCAGAGCGGAGAGGCTGGGACCTCACGAGATCTATGCGGCGGACTGGAAAATGAAGCTCCATACCGAAGAAAATGTAGATGAGGATATTACCCATGTAGGGATCCGTGGCCACTGGATCCGCCCGGAATCAGAGCCGGGTGAGAACTGTATGGCAGTGCAGGTAGACCAATACATAGAAACTACATTTGAACATCAGTATATGATCCGAAACAAAGCGGAAGAGAATGCTGCCGGATTATGGTGGATGCGTCCCAAAAACAGCTTTACGGAGGATCCGGACAAAGATCTTCCGGAATATCTGTATTTTCCATCGGAGCATCTGATGCTGCTGAAATAAAGAACCCCCGGAAACAGACATTATCTGCTGTTTCCGGGGATTTTTTGTGTTCCTGCATTTTGGATGGATTTTTACGAGCAGAATCTATTTTCCATGATTTCCGGAATAGGTAATGTAATCGGACACCATCATGGCAAGCTTGAAGGCCAGTGCATCCTCAAAGGTACGGATATCCAGGCCAAAACGCTTCTGTAGCTTTTCAAAACGGTACACCAGAGTATTCCGGTGCACATAGAGCTGTCTGGAGGTTTCAGAAAGGTTCAGGTTATTTTCAAAGAAGGTCCGGATGATATTGAGGGTTTCGTCGTCAATAGATTCCAGGGATTCTTCTCCGAAGATCTCGCCTACAAACATGTTGCAAACCTGAGTGGGAAGCTGATAGATCAGACGTCCGATGCCCAGACGGTTGTAACCGAAAACGTTTTTGTCAGCATAAAAGATCTTGCCGACCTCCAGAGCAGTGCGGGCTTCCTTGTAGGCATCGGAAAGCTCCATGATATCATCTGCAACATTGCTGTAGGAAACCCAGGCAGAGGTCATGGCCTCTGTATTGAGCATATCCACCAGCATGCAGGCGATACCCTCCAGTTCTTCGTAGCTTTCGGTGCTCTGAAGCTCACGTACTACGATGATGCCGGAATCATCCAGTGCAGTGATAAAATCCCGTGTGCGGGCAGAAAAGATGTTGCGGATGGTAGCCAGGGCATTTTCGTCCTTGTGCTGCTTGGTTTCCACAAGAAATACCGCACGGCGGGCAGAAGGTGTGATATGAAGACGGGCAGCCTTGTTAAAAGCTTCTACCTGGGAATAGCGGTCCAGGAGAAGATTCTGCATAAAGGAGTTCTTGTCTGTTTTTTCCGTATAGGCAGTGAGGAGACTTTCTACCTGGCAGACAGCAAGCTCTCCGATGGTAGAAGCCTGCTCTCCGGAGCCCCATACGATCAGAAGCATATTGCTCTGAGGTATGTTGTTCAGCTTGTACAGACTGCAGCTGCGGTTGGAGATGCATAAGGCAGGATCCTCCCGAAACTGAGCAAGCTTTTCAGAAGAAGGAAGTCGGCGGTCCCCTGTGGAAATGTATATCTGGTCATTTTCATCCAGAATACAGAAATCAAGACCGCTGATCCGGTTCCAGTCATCCAGACATTTTTGAATTGTTTGCTGTATTTTCATAAAAAGCGTCCTTTCTGATGTGAAATAAAACTAGTGAAATAAAAAGAAACCCCGGGAAATCATATCCCCCGGGGTTACATTCTGTTTTTATGATTCGACGAGAATTAGTTTGTGATAGTAAGCTCTGTCTCTTTGTCGAAGAAGTGAGCTTTCTCCATATCGAATGCAAATCTGATCGGATCACCGGTCTTAGCTGTTGTACGAGGATCAACTCGTGCTGTAACCTGAGTTCCGTCAACATCGAAGTACAGGAATACTTCAGCACCAAGAAGCTCGTAAACTTTAACTACGGAGTTCATTGGTTTGCTTGGAGATGTCTCAAGGAACATCTGAGAATCATGGATATCCTCAGGACGGATACCAAGAACAACTTTCTTTCCAACATAGCCTTTGTCTTTCAGGACTTTAGCCTTAGCTGCCGGAACAATAACCTCATGCTCACCACCGATCGTAGCAACTACATTGCCGCCTTTCTCGGAGATAACAGCATCAAGGAAGTTCATCTGCGGAGATCCCATGAATCCTGCAACGAAGAGGTTGCCTGGTTTCTGATACAGGTTCTGTGGTGTATCAACCTGCTGAACAACACCGTCTTTCATAACAACGATTCTGGTACCAAGTGTCATAGCCTCTGTCTGGTCATGTGTTACATAGATGATGGTAGCACCAAGTCTCTGATGGATCTTAGAGATCTCGATACGCATCTGTACACGAAGCTTAGCATCCAGGTTGGAAAGAGGCTCATCCATAAGGAATACCTTAGGATTACGAACGATAGCACGTCCCATAGCAACTCGCTGTCTCTGACCACCGGAAAGAGCCTTCGGTTTACGATCAAGAAGCTTGTCAAGGTCAAGGATTCTTGCTGCTTCACGAACAGCCTTGTCAATCTGGTCCTTCGGAACTTTACGAAGCTTAAGTCCGAATGCCATGTTATCATAAACTGTCATATGAGGATACAGAGCGTAGTTCTGGAATACCATTGCGATATCACGGTCCTTAGGCTCAACATCGTTCATGACTTTGTCACCGATCTTAAGTGTACCACCGCTGATCTCCTCAAGACCTGCGATCATACGAAGTGTTGTAGATTTTCCACATCCGGATGGTCCTACGAAGATGATGAATTCTTTGTCTTCAATCTCCAGGTTGAAATCTTTAACTGCCTGGAAGCCGTTCGGATAAGTTTTATTAATGTGAGATAATGATAAACTTGCCATTGTTGTTTCCCTCCAAAATTAATATATTGTTTTTACGTAATTTCCTTTGCTGGTTAACAGTATATCGAAAATGAGAGAAAAGGGCTAGAGCTGAATCTTACAAAGTTTCCGGCAGTTTCTTGTCATTCTGACGAAAAAACGAAAGGGGATTTTTCGTCATTTTGTCAAAACGACGGTTTCCTATGTACAGGTTCACGAAACATTATATGGTATTCAGGCAGAATCCTCAATATGTAAAAAAGTTCAAATGAGTTATTTACAACTAACCTAAGTTGGAGTATACTAACTTATTAGATAAAAGAAAAGTTTTCTCAATAAAGGAGGGATCAGAATGCATATTGCAGAAGCCGAAACAGAAGAGAAAAAAACAGGATGCTACCGACATACAGAGATGCAGAGGGATCTTATTATAGAGAAACTGAAGGAGAAGGGGCTCCGCATCACCAGACAGAGAAAGATTCTTCTGGACATTATCCTGGAGGGAGAGTGCTCCTGTTGTAAGGAAATCTATTACAGGGCTTCCGCACTGGATCCGAAGATCGGTGTAGCTACAGTATACCGTATGGTCAATACGCTGGAATCCATCGGTGCTATCAGCCGAAAGAATATGTATCGCGTGGCATGCAGCACAAAAGGCGTCTGCACAGTAGAACTGGATGATGATACGATATGCCATCTGTCCGGACAGAAGCTTAATGAAGTGATCCTTGCAGGACTTCGGGCCTGCGGGGAGATCAGTGAACAGAATATCCGTACCCTGGCGCTGCTGCCTGTTCATGAGGTCGGGTGAGTATGGAAAAGCTATGGCACAATATAATAGGAAAGAAGAGGTTTGTACAGACTAAGAATTAGATAGATTAAACTATTAGTAAAAATTAACTGTTAGGCAAAAATAACTGAAAATTTAACGAATTGTGTTGAATTCACACAAAAAACACTGGACTTTTTTTTACAGACATTTTATAATAATGAAAATATCGGGGCGGACATGAAAAATCCTCACCGGGAATCAGAAAAAAATAAAAATCATATATCAGGAGGAAATTATTATGGCAGACTTTAAATTCAAGAAATCAGGACTTTTTGCAGCAGGCGTTCTTTTCGGTACAGCAGGAATCAAGATCCTCACAAGCAAGGATGCGAAGAAGCTTTACACAGGATGCACAGCAGCCGTTTTAAGAGCTAAGGACTGCATCATGAAAACAGCTACGAATCTTCAGGAGAATGCTGAAGATATTTATGCTGAAGCTAAGGAGATCAATGAGGAAAGAGCAGCAGCTGAAGAGGCTGTAGAGGATGTTGAGACAGAAGCAGAGGAAACTGCAGATGAGGATGCATTCAAAGAAACAGCAGAAGAGACAGAAGAAGCAGCAGAAGAGACAGCTGAGTAAAGAGGCGATTTTCCGTGAAATTTTATATCAAACATGAGACAAGAGGCCGGCTTCGTATCCATCTTGCTCAGAAGAGGATGAGCTACGGGCAGGCAGATACGCTGTTGTATTATCTCGAGAATCTTGATGAAGTGGCTTCTGCCAAGGTATACGAGAGAACCTGTGACGCAGTTGTAAATTATCGGGGCAGCAGAGCTGCGGTTATCCGTGGTATCAGCGAATTTCATTATCAGGATGTAGAGGTTCCTTCGCAGGTGCTGCAGAGCTCAGGGAGAGCACTGAATGCAGAATATCAGGAGAAGCTGATCTCCAAGGTGATCTGCCATTACGGAAGAAGGCTTTTTCTGCCATATCCGCTGAATGCCATTTATACAACAGCTACTTCCCTGAAATATATCTGGAAGGGAATCGATACACTTCTTCACCGTAAGATCGAGGTGCCGGTCCTGGATGCCACTGCAATTGGAGTGTCTGTATTACGTCAGGACTTTGGTACTGCAGGCTCCATCATGTTCCTGCTTGGAATCGGAGAGATCTTGGAAGAGTGGACGCATAAGAAATCCGTAGGTGATCTTGCAAGAACCATGTCCCTGAATGTTGGCAGGGTATGGCTGAAGAAAGAGGATCAGGAGATCCTGGTAGAGTCCGGAGAGGTCCAGCCGGGAGATGAGGTTGTTGTACGTATGGGTACCGTAATTCCTTTTGACGGAAGTGTTACAGATGGAGAGGCTATGGTCAACCAGGCTTCTCTTACCGGTGAGTCTGTACCTGTATGCAAGAAAGAGGGTAGCGTTGCCTATGCAGGCACTGTTGTGGAGGAAGGTGAGATCACCATCCGCGTAAAGACGGTAGGTGGTTCCAGCCGCTATGACAAGATCGTTACCATGATCGAGGAGTCTGAGAAGCTGAAATCTTCTTTGGAGGGAAAGGCAGAGCATCTGGCAGATAAGCTGGTTCCCTATACTCTTGGAGGAACAGCACTTACATATCTCCTTACCAGAAATGCCACCAAGGCCCTTGCGATCCTGATGGTGGATTTCTCCTGCGCGCTTAAGCTTGCAATGCCGATCTCTGTATTGTCTGCGATCCGTGAGGCCGGTACACATAAGGCTACAGTTAAGGGCGGTAAATATCTGGAAGCAATGGCTGAGGCAGATACCATCGTATTTGATAAGACAGGAACTCTGACAAAGGCGAAGCCAACCGTTGTGGATGTGGTTCCTTTTGACAACAATGATCCGGAGGAGATGCTGCGTATCGCCGCATGTATGGAAGAGCATTTCCCACACTCCATGGCTAAGGCTGTTGTCAGTGCTGCCAGGAAGAAGCATCTGGCCCATGAGGAGATGCATTCAAAGGTTGAATATGTAGTAGCGCATGGAATTTCCACTACGATCGAAGACCATAAGGCCGTGATCGGAAGCTATCACTTTGTATTTGAAGATGAGAAATGTCTGATCCCGGAGGATGGCAAGGAGAAATTCGACAATATTCCGGAAGAGTATTCCCATCTGTATCTTGCCATTGACGGACGTCTTGCAGCCGTGATCTGTATTGAAGATCCTCTTCGTGAGGAGGCGAAAGCTTCTGTAGAAGCACTGCGCGGGGCAGGGATTTCCAAGATCGTTATGATGACAGGGGACAGTGAGCGTACAGCAGCAGCCATTGCCAGACGTGTGGGAGTGGACGAATATTATTCCGAGGTACTTCCGGAGGATAAGGCCAACTTCATCGAAAAAGAAAAGGCAGCCGGAAGAAAGGTTATCATGGTAGGTGACGGAATCAATGATTCTCCGGCACTTTCCGCAGCCAATGTCGGTATCGCCATCAGTGATGGTGCTGAAATTGCCCGGGAGATCGCAGATATTACTGTAGGTGCAGATGATCTTCAGGAGCTGGTTGTTCTGAAAGAGATCAGCAATGCACTGATGAAGCGTATCAGACGCAATTACCGTTTTATTATTACCTTTAACGCAGGTCTTATCGCCTGTGGCGTTGCAGGTATCCTGCAGCCGACTTCATCCGCACTTCTGCATAATACCTCCACACTGGCGATCAGCCTGAAGAGTATGCAGAATCTGCTTCCATAGAAAAATTTTAACCGAATCAAGTAAGTCCCCTGCAGGATTGCGAATATCCGCTTGACAATAAATATAAAAAGCCGGCCAGGTTATCGAAGAGATAAGAGCTTCGTACCTGGCCGCTTTTTTAGGTTGCTCAGACGTGGATCGCAGGTATCAGCCTGAAGGTGTATGAAGTAAGTTTTATTCCTGAGGAAAGGGTTCGCTTTCCAACGTCAGTCCGTCAGTCATATGATAGCGTTTCTTTTGGGTATCCGAACGGAGAGGCCGGGTATGAAGGCTTCGGTACCTGGAGGGGCTCATATGATAAAATTTTTCGAAGGTATGTGCAAAATGCTGCCGGCTGTTGTATCCGGAAGAAAAGGCAATATCCGTAATGTGCAGAGTACTGTTGCACAGAAGAAAGGAGGCCTGTTCCATACGCTTGCGGTTGATATAGGTATTGATGGTGCAGCCGTTTTTTTCTGTAAAGAGCGCCTGCAGGTAGGATTTGTTGATCCCTGCATATGCGGAGATGGCAGGAATATCAATGTCTTCCAGATAATGCTCGTCAATATAGCAGAGCGCTTTTTTCAGATAGACGATTCCCTGGGTGCTCCGGCTGGAGCGGGCGCAGAATGCAAGCTCTGTAAGCATGCGGCTGAAAAGAAGAAAGAAGAGAAATTCTTCCTTTTGTATCTGACCGGAATTTTGTTGTAAAAAGGTGAGCAGATCCTTCAGGCTGTATCCGAAGCTGCGGGAATCCGCGCCGGAGCAGAAGCCCTGGGAGGCTTCCATAAAATTCCAGAACTGGGAAAATCCGGGATCCTTTTTCAGGAGAAGCTCCAGAGCAACCGGACTTTTTTTGGGAGTAAGGGAAAATTCCAGATTCAGGATCGAGCAGGGAAAACCATCCGGAATCTCCAGCCTGTGAGGTACATCCGGCCGGATAAAGATAAATTGCCCGGATTTCAGTGGGAATTCCGTGTCCTGTGTGCCATCCAGGCAGAAAACCCGGCAGGAACCGGAGGTGATATACATGATCTCATAGCTGGAATGTGTGTGATGCTCCATATGATAATAAGGCAGGGAGAGAGCATAAAAAGCAGAAATATGGAAATATCGGGAAGAGTCCTGGAAAATATCTGGCATGAAAAAACCTCCTGAGTATGCTGCGAAGCGGAATGTAAATATTTCAGCTGTAAATTGCGAGTCGGACAGATGCAGATATTCGATTAAATCGCCCTACATGTCTGATTGACTGTACTCTTTACTGTCAGAAAACAGTATATCACGCAAAAATAAATACGACAATATATTGCATTTTTACATTCAGGGGATGATACCTGTCACCTTATAAAAAAACAGATATTATACTGTGATCAGAATCAGAAAAACGGAGGGTATTTTCTATGAGCTATAAAAATGAAAACATGAAAATGATCGAATTACATGAGAATGGCCTGGATATCCAGTTTCGTATCCGGGAAAACGGCGTGGTAGAGCTGGCAGATTTTTCTTCACAGGAAGTAAAAAAAGCAGTCATGGAGCCGAAGGATGATATCTGTTATCCGGCTGTTGAGATCCACAGAAGCGGCACAGGAAGCTTAAACATGCATGCCTACAAAAACAACATCAATCAGTCCTCTGTGGATTTTGTTTATGAGAACCATGAGCTGAAGGCACAGGCCGGCGGAAAAGAGCTAGAGATCGTAATGATTTCCCCGGAAAAGCTGAAGGCAGTATATCATATGCGCCTGTTTGATGGAGTGCCGGCAGTACAGACTTGGACAGAGATCATCAACGAGGGAAGCGAGGATCAGGGGCTGACCTATGTTTCTTCTTTTATGTATCAGGGAATTTCCAGAGGCGGCGAGAAGCCTTATTATAAAAAAACAGATATCTATGTGCCGTTTAACAGCTGGTGCTGTGAGGCACAGTGGCAGAAATACGATGCAGAAACGCTGAATTTAAACGGAATGGTCGTAGATGGCTTCAATCATCAGGGATATGGCCTGAACCGTTATTGTTACAGTGGAAAGGGCACCTGGTCTACCTGTGAGTATCTTCCCATGGGAATTGCCGAGGACAGAGAAACAGGGGAGACGTATATTTTCCAGATTGAAAGCTCCGGACAGTGGCTGGCAGAATATGGCTCTGCACAGGGCGGAAATTTGTATCTTGCCTTAAGCGGCGCCACAGAGCAGGAGCATGGCTGGTATAAGAATCTGAAACCGGGAGAAAGCTTTACAACCGTTCCGGCAGGGGCAGCGGTTGTAAAAGGTGGCCTGAATCCGGCAGCAGCGGCACTGACCAGATATCGGAGAAAAGTACGCAGACCGAATACGGACGATGAGAAGCTGAACGTGGTATTTAATGATTACATGAATTGCCTGATGGGAGACCCTACAACGGAGCGGGAGCTTTCCATCATTGACAAGGCAGTAGAGCTCGGATGCGAATATTACTGCCTGGATGCAGGCTGGTATGACGACGGATTCTGGTGGGACCGTGTCGGGGAATGGAAAGAAGCATCCGGAAGATTTCCCAATGGTTTGAAAGAAGTCTGCGATCATGCACACAGTAAAGGCCTGAAAATGGGACTCTGGCTGGAAATCGAGGTTATGGGAGTTGCCTGCGAACTGGCAAACAAGCTTCCGGATGACTGGTTTGTCTGCCGTCATGGAAAACGCCACATTGACAATAAACGCTATATGCTGGATTTCCGCAATCCGGAGGTACGGAAATATTGCCGTGATGTAGTAGACAGGCTGATCAATGATTACGGTGTAGAGTACTTTAAAGTGGACTATAACGTAACCATGGGATATGGAAGTGATCTGAACAGTGACAGCTGTGCAGATGCCATCCGTGAGCATTATGAATGTCTTCACCAGTGGTATGAGGAAATCTTCCGGGATCATCCGGAGCTTGTTGTGGAGAACTGCGGTTCCGGCGGACAGCGTATGGATTATGGTATGCTGAAGATCTTAAGCCTGCAGTCTACCAGTGATCAGACAGATTATCTCTACAATGCCAATATCGCTGCCAATGTAGCCAGTGCGGTAACTCCGGAGCAGGGTGGTATGTGGGTATATCCGTATGAGGATGAAGAAGAGCATGTGATCTACAATGTAGTAAATGGTATGCTTCTCCGCCCATATATCAGCGGTATGGTATGGAAGCTGGGCGAAAATTCCATGAACCGTATGAAGGAGGGAATCTCCCTGTATAAGGAGATCCGTGAGGAAGTCCGTGACGGCGTGCCGTTCTTCCCGCTTGGTTTTGGAACTCTGAAATCTGAAGTTCTTGCTTACGGAGTGAAAGCAGAGAAGAATACCTATCTTTCGGTATGGACACCGAGAACAACAGAAGCAGTGATCCCGCTGGAAAATGCAGAGCAGATCCGCAGAGTATCCGTGATCTATCCGAAGGAAGAGATGTGCGGATATAAGATCGAAAATGGAAATCTTGTAGTGAAGATGCCACAGGAAAAAGCGGCCAGACTGTTTAAGATCGAGATGAAATAGAAAATCAGGAAAGACCGTAAGTTTGACGAAGAGGCGTGGGCAAAAATAAAAGAGCGCCGGCATTTTTACCAGAAAGCTCATCAGTCTGGATGAAGTTGCAAAGATCCCAGCTGTGTACCTGAATTATAAGAAATACAGATGGGTGAAGGATCTGACAGTGAAAAGCGAATAGAAACAGAAAACAGCAGAGCTGTATGTCCCGGGATTACAGGGAATATACAATTCTGCTGTTTTATTTTATGAGATTATCTGTTTTCCGCAAGATATTCTTCTGTAAGAGCAACCGCATCTGTGATACACTGCGGGCAGCTGCAGAGAACCTTGCCTGTCTCTACACCTTTTAATTCACGGCAGATACAGGAACCGTTTTTTTCTTTGAATTTCTGGATATAGGTGCGGAGCTTTTTGTAAGTGTCACCTTTGGAGCCGGAACCTTCTTCGGTATTTCCGCGGCTGTTGGAAAGTCCGATGATCATAGCCATACCGGAAAGAGCACCGCACATTTCCATAACACCCATTCCAAGGCCGAAGCCCTCGGCAATACGGAACATCTCGTTTTCATCGATGCCAAATTCCTGGCAGAAAGAACAGGCAACTGCCTGTGCACAGTTACAGCCATTCTCGTGTAATTTTGTAGCGTGTTCAGCTTTTGTACTCATGATTTCTTATCCTCCTGATTTCAGATCGCAAGCATATTTTTGATCGCTTCCATATAGATCAGTACTGCTTCTTCCATGCCGGAGACCAGGATAAATTCATCGGCTCCGTGGATACGGTAGTCAATTCCCTCTTTTTCAGGTCCGAAGGCTATGATGTTTTTGAGGGATTTTGCGTAAGTGCCGCCTCCGATGACCATTGGTTTGTGTTCGGTATCGCCGGTCACATCTGTGTAAGCTTTGTAAAGAGCATTTACCAGCGGAGATTCTCTTGGGAAGAATAACGGAGCAACAACCTTTGTGATCTCAATACGACCGTTTTTATCTTCCAGTCTGTCCTGGCACATTTTGCGGATATCGGTCTCATTAAGAGTTACCGGAACACGGATATCGATGGTACAGGAAATGACACCGTTTTCTGTTTTTACGATTCCGTTGCATAACGTCAGATCGCCGTATTCATCTGCAAATTTCAGACCAATGCCGGAGCCGTCACATGCAGTGCCGATATGGGAGTTATAGAATTCCACAAAGTCATCTTCAAAGCCTGCTTTTGCCAGACATTCAAAGGTTACTCCTGCAGCATTGACACCGAGATGGGGAGTGCTGGCATGAGCCGGAATACCTTTGGCGTAGATGGTGAGCTCACCATTTTCTTCGGTTACCTTATATTCCTGGAGCTTCGTCCGGGAAAGTGCGGATTCCAGCTTTTTCTTCAGACCGTCCTCATCGGGAACAATGGTTGTACAGGTGTCACACATTGCATTGGATACAAAACCGCCGTTCATGGAGATGATCCGGGTGTTTTTTGAGCAGGCGATCATGGCAAGCTGACCTTTTTCACCGTGGATACACGGGAAGCTGGCATCCGGTGTGAAACCGCAGGAAAGCTCTTCTGCTACCTGATTGTAGTGAGCCATACATTTGGAACCTGTTTCCTCGTTGCAGCCCATGATCAGGCGGACTCTTTTGTTCAGCTTCACGCCGTGGTCGCGGAGAAGCTTCATGGCATAGAGCGCTTCCAGGATAGGGCCTTTGTCATCAGTGGTCCCGCGGCCGTATACATGATCGTCTTCACGGGTAAGGCGGAACGGATCGTAGGTCCAGTCTCCGCCTACAGGAACGATATCCAGATGACCGGCGATGCCGACGATCTCATCGCCCTCACCCATTTCGGCATAACCGCAGTAGTTATCCAGGTTTACGGTTTTAAAGCCAAGCTCTTCGGCAATCTTCAGTCCCTCTTCCAGGGCTTTTGCAGGACCCTCACCAAATGGTTTTCCCTCGGAAGGGGTACCGAGCTGGGAGTCAATGGCAACCAGTCTGCCAAGATTTGTGAGCATTTCTTCTGATAATGCGTGGATTTCCTCTTTAATATCCATATTGATTTCCTCCTGTTTACAGCGTTCCGGAAAGTGACAGGATGGAACGCTGATGTTATGAGCTCTATTATAGCATAGATTGTAATGAATGGCAGAGTGGATTTTTACCTGTTGAAGACGTACCGATCCATTCGGCGGAAGGCTTCTTCTATGCGGGAACGGGGTGAGGCCAGATTCATTCTCAGGTGACAGGGACCGAAAAACATCCTGCCGTCCTGGACGGCAACGCCGACATCCCAGCAGGCTTTTTCCACATCTTCGATTGTTTTGCCATGGGCAGTACACCAGTCGGTGCAGTCGGCAAAGAGCATGTAGGTGCCTTCCGGTCTGGAAACGTTGACACCCTTAAAGTGCCGGTCAATGTAATCACAGGCAAAGCTTACATTTCCGCTTAGTACTTCGCATAGTTCATCGGTCCATTCATAGCCTTCAGGCTGATAAGCGCCAAGCAGAGCGTGCATGGACAGAACATTCATCATATTATAATGGCTCAGACTGGACTCCTTCAAAATACGATCCCGCCACCAGCTGTTGTATACAATGTGATAGCTGCCAACAAGTCCTGCCAGATTAAAGGTTTTGGATGGAGCGTAGAAGGCCGCTGTACGCTGGCGGGCATCTTCGCTGACGGACTGGCTGGGGATATGCTTATGGCCATTCAGGATGAGGTCAGACCAGATCTCGTCTGAGATGACGTAGACATCATATTTTCGGTACAGCTCCATGGCTTTTTCCAGCTCCCGGCGTTCCCACACGCGTCCGCAGGGATTGTGTGGATTGCAGAGAATGGCAGCGTGGATCTTCTTTTCACGGAGTTGTTTTTCCATGTCTGCATAATCCATTCTCCATATGCCGTTTTCATCCCTTACTAGCGGAGAATGTACGGCCTCGTAGCCGTTGTTTTTCAGGCTTGAGGTGAAGCCTATGTATGTCGGGCTGTGGACCAGGACGTTATCACCGCGGGAGCAGATGCAGTTCAGTGCACTGATAACTCCGCCCAGAACGCCATTTTCGTAGCCAATGTGCCTGGGCTTCAGACCGGTGACACCGTGGCGTGTTTCCTGCCAGCGGATGATGGCTTTATAATATTCCGGCGGGGCTTCGAAGTAACCGAAGGCCGGGTGACTGGCCCGTTCGATGATCGCCTGCTGTATGGTAGGTACAGTAGGAAAGTTCATGTCTGCTACCCACATCGGGATGGCATCGAAGCCCTCCTTCGGCGGGGCAGGAGAGAAACCATCGCCCTTCAGGCCGTCTACTGCAATGGAATCTCTGCCATGCCGGTCAATGATGGAAGTGAAGTCGTATTTCATATGAATGCTCCGTTACTGAAAACTTATAAAAAGTTATAAACTTCTATGTTTCATTCCTACTTCAACGAGTATGCTTTTGATGATATAAATATCTATCTACTCACAAGTTCTTGTACTCTCCATAGGCGTAAATTCC
>SKEG01000046.1_pt1 | contig 147678 bp, 114 predicted proteins | sample 4826631 | NCBI WGS metagenome assembly SKEG01 (sample SAMN11008815, study PRJNA524170) | human gut metagenome | biome: Human fecal sample; material: Feces; isolation source: fecal sample from pouch patient p26, p34, p50 | host: Homo sapiens | place: Israel: Tel-Aviv | collected 2016-11-02
ACTTTGAATTATGGTTGGTTTTGACTATGTCAAAACCCGCACTCTGGCATATGTTCAATCATATGATTGATTACCTATCATTGTTCAGTTTTCAAAGATCTGTACCAGTTAGACCAGATATTATCTAGCTCCGAAGCACTTTCATTTGAAGTGTTTCACCAACTGGCGACTAGATTATAATAACATGTTGACCATTCAGTGTCAAGCACTTTTTATAATCTTTTTTAGAATTTTGTAATTACCTCTATGTGAGGGATTTACATAAAAATTCTAAAACAACTAACAAAGAATCTAGATTGTATCTAGTGTTTCCTCATTAAGAAACAGTCGCCTCAACGACTGTATGGTTATTATAGTACAAACAAGAGATGCGCGCAAGTCCTAATTTTAAAAAATTTGAAACTTTTTTCACCTTTTCAGTATAATGTATTTATTTATTTTGATGCTACTATATATTGTATTTGACAAACCCCTTTTTATATTTCTATAGACTATAAATACAATATATGCTATTCCACTAATTAGTTTCAGTTATATCTATTAATTACTACAGGCCTGTTTTATTTCTTAGGAGGCCTTGCAACTATCATTCTACAATTAATACAGGCCTGTTCTATCTCTCAGGAGACCTTGCAAGTGTCATTCTACATTTAGTACAGGCCTGTTCTATCTCTCAGGAGACCTTGTAACTATCATCCTACAATTAGTACAGCCCTGTTCTATCTCTCAGGAGACCTTGTAACTATCATCCTACAATTAGTACAGGCCTGTTCTATTTCTCTATAGACCTTGCAACTGTCATCCTAGAATCAGTACAGGCCTGTAGTAATTAATTAACACTATATAATACTATAATATGTTTATCTAATATCATTATGTTTATATAACTTATTGATCCACCTTAATATCCTATCTGATATACCATTTACATTCTTTTATAAAACAAATGACGCCACCCACAAGGGTGGCGTCATTCGTATAAGGATTATTTGTGCCCTAGTTAGGGGTTCTAGGGTATATACGGCCCCTATATTAGCATATGAGGGGCCATATTGTTTTTTTAAAGATATACGGTCAGCAATCTTATTGTTGAATTGCTTTACGCAAATCAATTGTGTGAGGAGCGGAAGGTTCCACTGGCTCATTGATTGCTTTTTTAAGGTCTACTACGTGTTCTTCAGTAGCAGTAGGCTCTTCACTTGCTTTGTTTTTTACGGTTTCTTTAGCTGCGTACCAAATTGTTTCGTTCATCATATGACGAAGGTCTTCGTTGTTCACATGTTCTTGATCTTGAGCCATGATATCCAAGATTGCGTCTTCCAAAGCACTTGCTTCATCGTTAGTCATAGGACCGCCGATTTCTTTTTGTCTTTGAACGACTGCATTGATTTGGTCTACCATGCCGCGTAATACATTGAATCCGTAGCTATTTACGAAACCATCTTTTTCATTGTATTTTGGCATATCAAAGAATTCGTATTCATTTTTGTTGCGGTTTTCGCCGTTCCAGTTGAATGCGACTTCAAAGCCATGAACACGTCCCAAGGAATGTGTGCGGAAGTAGTCCGCATAGTTATGTTTATCCTTAGAATGTAACCATTTACTTTCAGCCTTAGTCAATTGTTCATGATTGTCATGTTTAATCTTAGCTTTAGTATAGTTAACTTCTGCATTTTGCCATGCTTGTACAAATGTATGCAAAGCTTGTACCGTTTGTGGGCTAGCCACAGGAACGAGTACGACAGAACCTGTAGTTGGTGTAGAAGCAGGGTTAGGCAAAATCAAATTGTCATCATATGTTGGTGAGCCAGCAGCATATCCTGTAATGGATGCAGCGCTCATAAGTGCTGCTGCTGTGAAAGCAAGCATTGTAGATTTTTTCATATCTATTCCTCTTTTCATTGTCGAATATTAGCGATGTAGGGGATTCAAGGAGAATCCCCATCCATGTGTATCTTATTACATACCTAATTTAGCCATCATAGCAGCCATTTGAGCTTTCAATTGGTCTACTTCGCTTTGTAAGCCTGCATTTTGAGCCTTAATTTGTTCATTTTCAGCTTTCAAATCAGATACTTCGCCTTTTAATCCGGCATTTTGTGCTTTCATAGAAGCCACTTCAGTTTGCATTGCATATGTAGAGCTGATAGGACCCTTACGGTAATGATCTGCTACAGCAGCTTCGCTATCGCGGTTGCCGACCTTCCAAGTTACACCAGCGTTAGCCATCATATGGCCGTTGCCGCCAGCCCAGGACACGCCTGCATGGAACATTGTGGATTCGTTCTTGTAATGAGCTACGCCCAATGCCAATGCGGAGTTACCACGATAGTTACCATAACCAGCCATGATTTGAGTTGGTTCCATTGGATCGTATTGGATAGGTTTCAACGCGGACAATGCAGCAGATTGTGCACCTACATGACCGATTTCTTCACCTAATTGATCTACGCGAGGGTCAGCTGCAGGGTTAACATGTAAATCGTATTCATGTTTGTTAGGATCTGTGCTTAGATCTGTAACTCGTACAGTGCCATCAGTAGATTTAACAGTTGTTAAGGAGTCACGCAATTGGTTAACGTTTACGCCATCAGTACCATCGATACCAGGTGCAAGGTTAACGATGCGATTACCAGTCATGCTGAGGTTACCACCATGAACTTCAAAAGCTGGAGTCACAGCTGTATCACGGTCGTATTTATTACCGCCTGGGTTAGAGTTGATGCGAAGAGTTGCGCCACCGTTGCTGATAGAGTTGATTTCAGTCAAGTCGTGAGACAAGCTGTAAGTGATGGAGTTATCAAGTTTATCGTCGCCTTCAACAGGTTTACGTTCAACAACCATGTTATCGCCAGCGATATATTGAGTACCTTTTTCAACTTTCACAGGGTTCTTGCGACCTTTAGCCACACCAGAACCTTCAGTACCAACACCAGCATTTACTTTTGCACCAGAAAGATCAGCGTTTACAGTGTATGTTTTTTGACCAGTTGCGTTATCAGTTGCTTCATCAACGGATACGTTTTGACCAGCTTTCACGATTGTGCCAAGGCCAGTGATAACCTTTTTACCTTCGTTAGTAATGTTAGACAAGTCTTGACGAGCGATACCGGAAATAGTTGCTTTCACAGGGTTGCCGTGTTCGTCAACTAATTGTTTACCAGAACCATCAACATATGTCATTTCAACAGTACCGTTTTGACTAACTTCGTAGTTACCATCTTTGATACGAGTATCGTTAGCTTTGGAGATACGTTTAATATCGCCAATGTTAGCGCCATTGGAATCTACATCGCCACCAGATTTCACGTTGTGAATTTGTTGGCCACCCATATCAACATTGTTCTTAGTGATAGTAGGACCACCAGTGATAGTCAAACCATCGTTGTTAACTACTGTATCACCAATTGTTACGGAACCATTTGGAGTCAAGTCGATGTTGTTGTTCAATGCGAATTCTACTTTTGCACCGTCAGCAGTATTAGTTTGTTTAACAGTGAGGTTCTTACCACCAGAGAATTCTACAGTTTTACCATCAGTGATGTTTTTAGCTGCTTTATCGGAATCGTTAGTAGTATTACCAGTAGATTTAACATTGAAGCCGTTCATAGTACCAACGCCGTCAGCACTAATTGTCATCTTACCAGCTGCATCAGTAGAAACTTTGATGTGGTCGCCGCCTACAACATTAACTTTGCCGCCTACAGGTTTAACGTCTGTACCATTTGCTTGGATAGTCCAAATATCATCTAAGTTAGCTACTTGTTTAGTGCCGTTCTTAGTTGTGTACTCGATACGATCATTACCTGCATTGTAGTTAATAGTTGTATGAGATGTTGGGCTACCTAAGTGGATTGTGTTAGTTTGAACGCTGTTAAGCTCTTTCAAATCTTTATCCAATGCGAATTCGTAAGTTTGTTCTTCGCCGTTTACAGTTTGTTTTACGTTCAAGTTTTTGCCTGCGCCGTAATTTACTGTGCTGCCAGGTTTAACGATTGTTGCAGTGGATGTACCTACCACATTACCTGTTGCATTAGCTTTCCAACCGGAATTGTTGATTGTATCAACTACAGTTTTAACTGTTGCGATACCATCTTTACCATCTACGCCTGGTTTGCCGTCTGTACCTTGTTTGATATTACCAAGGTTAACGTCGTATTTAACTTGACCATTTGCATCAACGGAAGCAGATGTGTAGTTACCATCAACAAAATTCAAACCTTTAGACAATTTAACGGATTGAGTGTTAGTGCCATTAGCAGAGTATTTCAATTCTGCATCGCCAAGGTTAACGCCAGTAGCACTTACCTTGTAGATTGTTTGACCATTAGCGCCTTTACGGGAAGTTACTGTTACGTTGTCCCCTTCTTCAACTTCTGTTCTAGCAGAGTTCAATTGGTTAACGTTTACGGCATCAGTACCGTTAACACCAGGAGCTACGTTAACGATTGTTTTATTGCCAGCATTGATGCCACCTTTAGTGATGGATGGACCATTATGGATAGATAAACCACCATCGTTGATCATAGTATCACCAATTGTTAAGGAACCTGCTGGAGTCAAGTTGATTGTGTTAGACAATTGAACTTTCAATTTGCCATCTACGTTATTTACGCCGATGTTGTTGTCAGTCAATTTAGTTTTGTCTGCACCACCAACGATATCCATTGTTTGGTTCAATTTCTTAGCGATAACTTTGGATTTGTCCGTACCTTGTGCATCATCGCCAGCATATTTCATGCCGTCATCCAATGTAGCCACTTCGTGTGTAGTTTTGCTGTTATCTTCGTATACGATACGAGTGATACCATCTTTACCGTTCACACCTGGTTGACCGTCTTTTGCTTTCATAGTAAGACCGTCTTTACCGTCCTTACCATTGAGACCAATGGAGCCGTCTTTACCATTAATCACAACAGAAGAACCATCTTTACCGTTTACGCCGATTTTACCGTCAACACCTGGTTTACCATCTTTACCATCATGACCGACTTTAATATCGTCAGACAATGCATAGTTGTAAGTATGATCGCCAGTTACTCTATCAACGATTTGTTCAACAGTTAAGTTTTTACCAGCACCGAAGTTTACAGTTGTGCCAGGTTTAACGATTGTTGCAGCATGGTTATTGACTGTGTTACCAGTAACATCACCTTTCCAGCCGGAGTTGTTGATTGTATCAACTACAGTTTTAACTGTTGCGATACCATCGTTACCATCTACGCCTGGTTTACCGTCAACGCCGTCTTTCACCTTACCGATTGTTACGTCGTATTTAACTTGACCATTTGCATCAACAGAAGCAGATGTGTAGTTACCGTCAACGAAGTTCAAGCCTTGAGACAATTTAACGGATTGCGTGTTAGTGCCGTTAGCGGAGTATTTTAATACTGCATCGCCAAGAGCTACGTCGTTCGCATTAACAGTGTAAATTGTATGACCATCATTACCGTAAGTTGTGTCTACAGTTACATTATTACCAGCCTTAACTTCTGTTTTAGCTGTCTTCAATTGTTTTACGTTAACTGCATCAGTATCATTTACACCAGCATCTACGTTAACAATTGTTTTATTACCAGCATTGATACCAGTCTTAGTAATGGATGGGCCACCAGAGATAGTCAAGCCATTGTTATTAACTACAGTATCGCCGATTGTTAAGGAACCAGATGGAGTCAAGTTCACTTCTTTGGACAATTGAACCTTCAACTTGCCATCTACGTTATTCACGCCGATGTTGTTGTCAGTCAATTTGGACTTATCTGCACCACCAACAAGGTCCATAGTTTCGTTCAATTTCTTAGCGATCACTTTGGATTTGTCAGCACCTTGTGCATCGTCGCCAGCATATTTCATGCCGTCATCCAATGTAGCCACTTCATGTGTATTCTTGCTGTTATCTTCGTATACGATACGAGTGATACCATCTTTACCGTTTACACCAGGTTGACCGTCTTTTGCTTTCATAGTAAGACCATCTTTGCCGTCCTTACCATTTAAGCCGATGGAGCCGTCTTTACCGTTGATCACAACCGAGGAACCATCTTTACCGTTAACACCGATCTTACCATCAATGCCGTCTTTACCATCTTTACCAATCTTAATGTCGTTGGACAATGCATATGTATATGTTTGTTCACCAGTTGCATTATCGATATGTTGAGCAATTGTCAAGTTATCGCCTGCTGCATAGGAAACAGTCTTGCCGTTGCCTACAGCTGTAACTGCATGGTTACCAACTACATTGCCTTTCGCGTCAGTGGAGAAGGAATAACCGTCTTTGATTTGATCAGCCAAACCGGACAAGTCGATTTTTGCGATTGTACCAGCTTGGTTAGCGCCGTTACCATCGTTGTATTTCAAGGTTACGGATTTGCTTGCTGTATCGTAAGCGTAAGATGTAGTTGTTTCACCAGTACGATTAGATGTAGTAGGAGCAATGTGCAAGTCATTAGCTTTGGAAATCGTTTTAACGTCGCCGATGTTAGCACCATTTGTATCATCAGTGGAGTTGTTATTTACGATACCAGATTTAAGGTTCGTAATGTTGTTGCCACCCATGTTCACATTGCCGCCGTCGAATTTGAATTCGTTGCCGCCGATTGTGAAAGTAGCAGGACCACCGTTTTTAATTGTGTTGATGTTGTTCAAGTCTTTAGCCAAACCGATGTTGATTTCGCTGTTACCATCAGCACCTTGCGTGATGCTTGTTTTGATGTTAGAGGAATCGTATTCGGAATCAGCTTTAGCACCTGTACCTTTTACAGTAACTTTGGAGCCAAGTTTATTTTTCTTTTCGCCACCGGAGTTAGCGTCAAAACGTAAACCATCATCCAATGTAGCTACTTCGTGTTTATTGTTGTCATGATCTTCGTAAACGATGCGAGTTACGCCGTCAGCGCCTTTTTCGCCCTTCATAGTAAGACCGTCTTTGCCGTCCTTACCATTTAAGCCGATGGAGCCATCTTTACCGTTGATCACAACAGAGGAACCATCTTTACCGTTTACGCCGATTTTACCGTCAACGCCGTCTTTGCCATCTTTACCAATCTTGATATCGTTAGCCAAGTCGAATTCAACCTTAGCGCCATCGTTGTTGCTAGTTTGTTTTACAGTCAAGTTCTTGCCTGCTACCATTTCAACTGTTTTACCATCAGAGATAGTTTTCGGAGCTGTTTCAGAATCAGCAGTTGTGTTACCTGTGGATTTCACATTCCATACGGATTGTGCAGCACCAGGAGCTACATGCAAGTCGTAAGTCACTTGGTTACCGTTTTCAGTTTTATTAACTGTTACGGAATTATCGTTAGATGTAACAACTGTACGAGCATCTTTTAATTGTTTTACATTAACTGCATCAGTGTCGTTTACGCCAGCTTTTACATTAGTAATGTTCAAGTTACCAGCGTTGATACCAGTTTTAATGATGGATGGACCACCAGAGATAGTTAAACCATTGTTGTTAACTACAGTATCGCCAATTGTTAAGGAACCAGATGGAGTCAAGTTCACTTCTTTGGACAATTGAACCTTCAACTTGCCATCTACGTTGTTCACGCCAATGTTGTTGTCAGTCAATTTGGACTTATCTGCACCACCAACAACGTCCATAGTTTCGTTCAATTTCTTAGCGATTACTTTGGATTTGTCTACGCCATCTTGACCTTTTTCGCCACGGATAGTAAGACCATCTTTGCCGTCCTTACCATTGAGGCCGATAGAACCATCTTTACCGTTGATCACAACGGAGGAGCCATCTTTACCGTTTACGCCGATTTTACCATCGATGCCATCTTTACCATCTTTACCAATCTTAATGTCGTTGGACAATGCATATGTATATGTTTGTTCACCAGTTGCATTATCGATATTTTGAGCAATTGTCAAGTTATCGCCTGCTGCATAGGAAACAGTCTTGCCGTTGCCTACAGCTGTAACTGCATGGTTACCAACTACATTGCCTTTCGCATCAGTGGAGAAGGAATAACCATCTTTGATTTGATCAGCCAAACCGGACAAGTCGATTTTTGCGATTGTACCAGCTTGGTTAGCGCCGTTGCCATCGTTGTATTTCAATGTTACGGATTTGCTTGCTGTATCGTAAGCGTAAGATGTAGTTGTTTCACCAGTACGATTAGATGTTGTAGGAGCAATGTGCAAATCGTTAGCTTTGGAAATTGTCTTAACGTCGCCGATATTAGCACCGTTTGTATCATCAGTGGAGTTGTTGTTTACGATACCAGATTTAAGGTTCGTAATGTTGTTGCCACCCATGTTCACATTGCCGCCGTCGAATTTGAATTCGTTGCCGCCGATTGTGAAAGTAGCATTGCCACCGTTCTTAATTGTGTTGATGTTTTTCAAGTCTTTGTTCAATTGAACTTCTAAAGTATCTGTACCATCAGCTTTTACGTTGATGTTACCAGCTGCGCTCTTGAATGTAGCAGATGTATTTTTATCTACGCCTTCGCCTTGTACTTTTACTAAGCTGTTCAATTTTTGTTTGTTCACTGTATCAGTATTGTTACCAGTGAAGTTCAAACCATCATCTAACGTAGCCACTTCATGTTTATCATGGTTGTTATCTTCATAAACGATGCGAGTGATGCCATCTTTGCCGTTTAAGCCAGGTTGGCCTTTTTCGCCCTTCATAGTAAGGCCGTCTTTGCCGTCCTTACCATTTAAGCCGATGGAGCCGTCTTTACCGTTGATCACAACGGAAGAACCATCTTTACCGTTTACACCGATTTTACCGTCAACGCCGTCTCTACCGTCTTTGCCGTCGTTACCAATCTTGATATCGTTAGCTAAGTCGAATTCAACCTTAGCACCGTCGTTGTTGCTAGTTTGTTTTACAGTCAAGTTCTTGCCTGCTGCCATTTCAACTGTTTTACCATCAGAGATAGTTTTCGGAGCTGTTTCAGAATCAGCAGTCGTATTACCTGTAGATTTCACATTCCATACAGATTGTGCAGCACCAGGAGCCACGTGCAAGTCGTAAGTCACTTGGTTACCGTTTTCAGTTTTGTTAATTGTTACGGAGTTATCGTTAGATGTAACAACTGTACGAGCATCTTTTAATTGTTTTACGTTAACTGCATCAGTATCGTTTACGCCAGCTTTCACATTAGTAATGTTCAAGTTACCAGCGTTGATGCCAGTCTTAGTAACGGATGGGCCGCCTGTAATTGTTAAACCACCATTGTTGAGAATTGTGTCACCAATTTTCAAGGAACCATTTGGTGTTAAATCAACATCATTGGACAATGCATATGTGTAAGTATGTTCACCAGTTGCATTATCAATATTTTGAGCAACAGTTAAGTTTTTACCTGCTGCATAAGAAACAGTTTTACCATTTGCTACAGGTGTAACAGCATGGTTACCAACTACATTACCTTTAGCGTCAGTAGAGAAGGAATAACCGTCTTTGATTTGATCAGCCAAACCGGATAAGTCAATTTTTGCTACTGTACCAGCTTGAGTTGCGCCATTACCATCGTTATATTTCAATGTTACAGATTTGCTTGCTGCATCGTAAGCGTAAGATGTAGTTGTTTCACCTTGACGATTAGATGTTGTAGGTGCAATGTGTAAATCGTTTTCTTTAGAAATACGTTTTACGTCGCCAATATTAGCTGCGTTATTGATAACATCGCCACCAGATTTAAGGTTAGTAATGTTTTGGTCACCCATGTTGATAGGGCCATTTGTGATGTTAATGGAGTTAGGACCAAATTCCATTTTTGGACCATTTGTAGTACTGGAAATGGAATTGATGTTAACTAAATCTTTATTCACATCGTATTTAACAACGCCTTCAGCATCTACAGAAGCTGTTGTGTTTCTGCCGTTTGTGAAGTTCAAACCTTTATCCAATGTAACTGTTTGAGCATTTTGGCCATTCGCTTTGTATGTTAAAGGAATTTGAGTAGCTGCTTTGTTACCATCGAATGTTACTGTGTAAGTTGTGTTATGGTTTGTTTCATCTTGTACAGGTGTAACAGTGATAGGGTTGTTAGTTGTGTTTGTAGTATTTACAGTTACCGCTTCACGAGCTGCGTCTTTTACGTCGTTACGGGATACGTTTACTTCGTAAGTTGCACCAGCGTCACCATATTGGTCACCTGCTTGAGGAGTAACCTTAGCAATGTTTTTATCTGTAGAACTACTGGAATCAGCTTTTGCTTTCACCTTTTCAGTAGAAGCAGCTGTAGGTGTTACATTATCAACGTCTACTGTGTAGATTGTTTTCTTACCACCATCAACAGTATTTTCTGTTACAGAAGTAACCTTCGCAGCATTTTTACCACGAACCTCTACAGTATTGTTCAATTTACCTTTAGCTTCATCGGACAAGTCAACAGCTACGTTGCTGCCAGATGCAGTTGTTTTGATGTATTGGCCATTATTAGCACCAATTACGCCAAAGCTCAAGCCACCAGCTTGGTTCAATTTTTGAAGATCAGTAGCGCCTGTGTTACCAGTCAAGCCAACTGTGTTATTGAAACCGTTGTTTACGATTTTCAATTGTTCTTCAGTTGCGGCGCGACCTTTTTTAGCGAAATCAGGAGCATCCAACGTTACGTTAGTTAAACCAGTGATGTCACCAACTTTAGCATTCAAGTTAATGTTGTGATCACCTGCTACGTTAACAGTTTGGTTACCACCGAATACAACCTTGCCATCACCAGCTTTGTTTGTGATGGATGTAATGTCGTTTAAATCACCTTCAACGTCTACTTTGAAAGTTTTAACGCCATTGATTTCACGGTTGCTCACCTTTGTATTCTTACCATTTTCCATATCGATGGCTTTTTTAGCAAGATTTTGGATGACTGTTTCGCCACCCTTGTTGATATTGGAAAGATCTTGTTTAGCAATACCTGTGATAACAGCTGTTTCGTTAGGAACGTCCTGGTTGTTGCCATCAAGGTAAGTCATTGTTACTTTGCCGTTATTATCAACTGCGTATTCACCAGGTTTGATGTGACGTTCATCAGCACGAACTTGTTTCAATTGGCTTACGTTAACTGCATCATTATCATTTACGCCAGCTTTCACATTAGTAATGTTCAAACCACCAGCGTTGATGCCAGTTTTAGTAATGGAAGGACCACCGTTGATAGTCAAACCATTGTCAGTGATGTTAGTGTCGCCGATTTTGATAGACCCATCTGGAGTCAAATCGATGTCTTTGTTCAATGCAAATTCAACAGCTGCATTACCATTTTTATTAGTTTGTTTAATGGTCATATTTTTGCCGGCTTGCATTTCCACAGTTTTGCCGTCACGGATTTCTTGAACACCAGCAGAACCTTGTGCAACCTTACCTTCTGTAGCAGAAGATTTCACGTTGAAAGAGCTCATGTCGCCAGTTTTCAAACCGCTCAAGTCGATAACAGCCTTAGGGCCGTTAACAGTGTTGCCATTACCATCTTGGTATGTTAATGTAACCTTTTTGTTAGCGTCTACAGTGTATTCAGCTACGTTATTGTTAGTACCTGCTGTAGGAGCTACATGCAAGTCATTAGCTTTGGAGATACGGATAACATCACCGATGTTAGCAGCGTTATTGATTACATTGCCACCAGATTTTAGGTTAGTGATATTGTTATCACCAAGATCTAGGTTACCACCAGTGATGCTGATGTTGTTTGGACCAAAGTTCATTGTTGTACCACCATTGTTAGTGATGGATGTAATTTCTTTTAAGTCCTTATCCAAGGAATATGTATATGTTTGTTCGCCTGCAGATTGGTTGATATCTTGTTTTACTGTTAAGTTTTTACCAGCTGCATAGGTAACAGTTTGACCGCTTTCAACCTTAGTAGGTGTAGCATTGCCATCTAATTTACCACCGTTAGCCTTAGCATTTGTTAAGAAATCGTATTTTGCAGCAGCGTCTGCAGCGTTGATTGTGTATGTAGTACGACCATCAACTGTTTTTTCATCAACAGTAACGTTTTTACCAGCTTTCACCATGCCTTTGTCATCAAATGTCAAAGTCAATCTGGAGTCTTTAGTATTTTCATCAGCAACAGCTGCGGATACACGGCCTTCGCCACGAACATTCAATTTACCGCCGTCAGCCAAGAAGTCGCTAGAACCAGTATTACCAGTCAATGCAACGCCAACGTTTTTCAATTGAGCTACGTTAACAGCATCTGTATCAGCAGTACCAGCAGCAAGGCCTGTCAATTGACGAGTCAATGTACTGCCATTACCGATGGATACAGCAGCAGTAGTAGCTGTGCGAACATTGTTAGCTAAGTTTGTGTAATGACGTGTATGGTCATCGGAAGGATTGTAACCTTTAACGCCTTTATCTGTTGTTGTAACAGAGCTAGAGCCTAGTGCTACACCATTGGCAATGTTAGCTTCTGCTGCATTACCTAATGCAGTAGCAGCTTCTGCATTCGCTTTAGTTGTACGACCTAATGCGACGCCATATTTACCGCCTGCACGAGAACCAGCACCTTCAGCGATGGCAGCTTCCCCAGTAGCTTGAGATTGCATACCGATAGCAATGGAGTTAACACCAGATGCAATTACTTTAGGAGAACCTTTACCACTTTGACCAATAGCAATAGAATTGTCACCAGAAGCCTCTGCACGAGCACCAACTACAGTAGAGCCAGAACCAGATGCAGTTGTTTCACGACCGATAGCAATCGTATCTAGGTGAGTTGCAACGTTGTCACGACCGATAGCGATTTGAGAGTTTTCATCTCTAGTATTCGCAGCATTTCGACCATCATTAGAAGAATCAGTCAAGTTATTTTTACCAATGGAGATACCACCCATTGTTTTAGCATTATTTTGTTGACCCAAAGTTACAGTGTCTGCTACATGGGATGTATTTTCAGAACCAATAGCAACGGAGTTTTGACCATTTGCATTATTGTTGTAACCAGCAGCAAAGGAACCTGCACCAGTAGCATTAGTATATACACCCATAGCGGATGCACTTGTACCAGTTGCACTGGAGTAATTACCTACTACAGTAGAATATTCACCTGCGTGTTTAGGTGTTGTTTGCCAAGAGCCTTTGGTGTAATTAACATTATTGTAGGTACCAATAGCAATAGCAGCCTTAGCATCAGCATTATTTACATTACCAAGAGCAACAGAAGCTTTACCAGAAGCAGTATTACCCGCACCAACGGCTGTTGCCGCACCACCTGTAGCTTTATTTTCATTACCTACAGCTGTAGAAGCGTTATTTGTGGATGTATTTTTAGCACCAATTGCTACTTTACCATCATGGCCAGCTACGTTATCAGTAGTATTTTGATAGCCTACAACGATAGAGTTTTGACCAACATTATAGTTTTGACCATTGCTCTTTGGACTTGTTTCTGCCCAGATATTAACATGGCTATTGCCAGTATCTACTCCAGCCATTGCTTGTTGAGGAGCAATGCCGCCCATAGCGCCAGCTACAGCTAAACCAGCCAATACGCTAGCTAGGACTTTCTTTTTGCCGCTATTATTTTTCGCAATTTCAGGAACTACAACGTAGCATTCCTTAGATTTGCTCCAAACGACTTTAAAGACCTTATTCATAAAACCTTTGAACCCCTTTCTCATAAGTACATGAAAAATGTAACTTTTACACTTTAGTTCACTTCATGAAGAGTGGTTTTTCTCTCATTCACACACACTTCATATAGGATAACTTAATAATATCAATTTATTAATTAATTGTAAATACTTTTGCACCTATTTATTTAATGAAATTTTATATTTTAGATGAAAATAAACTGAAATTTATATGTATGTGTAAAAACAATCACATTTATCAAAAAGTACGCTATAACTATGTTTATAGCGTACTCAACGACATTTTCTTCATATACTTTTCATATAAGTCATAGTTCTTTTTAGTTTATAAATATGTTAAATAATATAAAATCAGACAAAATAAGGTATTTAACCAACGCCACTATTCTATAAATTTAATAAATCGAAATTACACGATAAATCAGTAAAATACTGTATTTATAAGACATTTATTAATTCAATACATTAAATTGTATAATGCTAAATTTTATGGTTTGTTAATATATATCTATTAATATATGCTAGTATTCCAAATAAAACTACACACAAAATGAACCTATGGATCTACTATAAACCATATTTTATGCACCAAAAAACGCCCACACTATGGGACGGTACTTTCAAAATTGCGTTCAATTCAAAAGTCCGTTCTCACAGTGTGAGCGTTTTTATTATGGCCCCTATAGAAGAAAGGGGGTGGGATTAGAGAGTCTATAAGGGCCATATGGATTTATAATTTAGTGTTCAGCCAGATTATTTGCCTATAGCATCACGTAAGTTTACTTTACGGGATTGAGGTTGATCTACAGGCGGATTAGCCATTGCTGCGCGAAGGTCTACTTCGTGGTCATCACCAGCTTGAGGTTCTTCGCTAGCTTTGTTTTTCACCGTTTGTTTTGCGGCGTACCAAATTGTTTCGTTCATGTAGTGACGAAGTTCGTCATTGTTTACATGTTCTTGATCATGAGCCATGATGTCCAAAATGGAGTCTTCCAACGCTTGTGCTTCTTCGTCAGTCATAGGACCGCCAATTTTCTTTTGCTCTTGGATAACTGCATTGATTTGATCTACCATGCCACGAAGTACATTGTACCCATAGCTATTAGTGAAACCATCTTGCTCATTGTATTTTGGCATATCAAAGTATTCGTATTCATTTTTGTTGCGATTTTCACCGTTCCAGTTCATGAACACTTCTTGACCATGCACACGACCGATGGAATGTGTGCGGAAATAGTCAGCATAGTTATGTTTGTCATAAGAGTGCAACCAAACCTTTTCAGATTTCGTCAATTGTTTATGATCATCGTATTTAACCTTAGCTTTTGCAATGTTGATTTCTGCATTTTGCCAAGCTTTCACATAATCATGAACAGCTGCCACCGTTTGTGGGCTCGCTACAGGAACGAGTACAACAGAACCGAGTTGTGGCGTCATTACAGGGTTTTTAACAATTAATACATCATCATATGTAGGTGCGCTGGCTGCGTGACCAGTAAGGGATGCAGCGCTCATTAATACTGCTGCTGTGAAAGCAAGCATTGTAGATTTTTTCATATCTATTCCTCTTTTCTTAGTCGAACCAAAAGGGACGAGAGGGTTCTCGGTATCGAGTTCCCTCTTCCCGTTATCTGTGAAAGTTTAATCTATCAAATTATAAACCTAATTTTGCCATCATTGCAGCAATTTGAGCTTTCATTTGTTCATTTTCTGCTTTCAAGTCAGATACTTCGCCTTTTAATCCGGCATTTTGAGCTTTCATAGCTGCCATTTCTTGTTGCATTGCATACGCGGAACTGATAGGGCCTTTGCGGTAACGATCTGCTACAGCAGCTTCGCTATCACGGTTACCAACTTTCCAAGTTACACCAGCGTTTGCCATCATGTGGCTAGAACCACCAGCCCAGGATACACCACCATGGATCAATGTAGATTCATTTTTGTAATGAGCTACGCCAAGAGCCACTGCGGAGTTACCACGGTAGTTACCATAACCAGCCATGATTTGAGTTGGTTCTAATGGATCGTATTGGATAGGTTTCAATGCGGAGAGAGCTGCGCCTTGAGCACCTACACGACCGATTTCTTCGCCAAGTTGGTCAACTTTGTTTGTAATTCTAGTCAAATCAGGGCTTTGACCTGGAGTTACATGAAGATCATAAGTCATTTGACCTGTTGTTTTATCTTCAGTAGATCTTACCGTTACTGTACCATCCTTAGATGTTACCTTTGTACGTGTAGCCTTCAATTGATCAAGGTTAACTGCATCAGTACCATCTTTGGCAGGTGCTACATTAACGATTCGATTACCACCCATGTTGATATTACCACCAGTGATAGTAACTGCAGTTGGATCTGTCGCAGTCGTTGGATTGTTGTGTAAAGTAATAGTAGTATTGCCATTTTTAATAGTTTCAATACCTTTTAAGTCCTTATTCAAGGAATATACAACAGAGTTATCTACATCAGTACCTGCATTTGCTTTACGTTCAACAATTAAGTTATCACCAGCTACAAATTCTGTACCTTTTGTAACTTTTACTGCAGCTTTAGAACCTACCGCTTTACCAGAACCAGTTTCATTAACTGCTACATTTACACGAGTGGAGTCAAGTGTTGTAAGACCAGTAATTTTAGCTGTAATAGCTTTACCAGATGCATCTTTCACTTGGTTACCAGCACCATCAACATAAGTCAATTCAACAGTACCGTTGTTATCTACTGTGTATGTATCGTCTTTGATACGAGTATCTTTAGCAAGACGTTTAATATCGCCGATGTTAGCAGCATTTGTATCAACATTACCACCAGATGCAACATTAGTGATTTGGTTACCACCATTGTTAAGACCATCTTTAGTTAAGGATACAGTCTTAGCTGGATCAGTTGGGTCCTTGATAGTCATGCCATTACCACCAACTGTAGTGTTACCGTTTTTGAAACCGTCGTTGTTGATAGTAGTATCGCCAGTTTTTAAGGAACCATTAGTACCAAGATCAACATCTTTGTTCAATGCATAGTTAACAGTTGTGTTGCCACTACCATCATTAGTTTGAGTAACAATCAAGTTTTTGCCAGCTTGCATATCTACAGTTTTACCATTTTTGATGTTTTGTGTTGTATCACCCGCATGTGTGCCATTTGCATCAGCAGATGTTTTCACATTGAATCCATCCATAGAACCAAAACCAGTTGCACTGATTGTCATTTTGCCATTAGCTGCATCAGGAGTAATCGTGATATGATCACCAGCTACAAGATTTACCTTGCCAGATTTAGCAGGAACATCAGTACCATTAGCTTGGATTGTCCACAATTGATCTGTAGTAGCTACAGTTTTTGTAGTGCCACCATTAGTTGTGAAAGTAATGTTATCACCATTGCTTTGAATAGTGTTACCACCAAGTTGAATGCTATTTAAACCTTTGAGGTTTTTGTTCAAACGAATAGTTAATGTATCAGATCCATTAGCTGTTACTGCGATATTACCACCAGCAGATTGGAATGCAGCTTCATCAGCAGCAGATACGTCTTCACCTTGTACTTTTAGTAAAGAACCGAGTTTACGTTTATTTTCAGTAGCAGTATTGTTACCAGTGAATTTCAAGCCATCGTCCATAGTTGCTACTTCGTGAGTAACTTCTTTAGTTGTGCCAGGGTTAGCTGGATCAGGTACTTTTTCAGTGTAAACAATACGAGTTACACCATCTTTACCATCGATGCCTACGCCATTAGCACCATCTTTACCTTTAATGGAGATACCATTAGCACCGTTTGTACCATTGAGACCGATAGAACCATCTTTACCATTCATAACAACAGCAGAACCGTCTGCACCTTTAGCACCAACAGAACCATCTTTGCCATTAGCACCATCTTTACCAACAGTGATGTTATCAGATAAGGAGAATTCAACAGTAGCATTACCATTAGCAGTATCGTTAGTTTGTTTTACTACTAAGTTTTTACCAGATTGGAACTCTACAGACTTACCATCAGCAATATTTTGAGCATTTGCATTATGATTAACATCAACAGCACCACCATCTGTAGTGTTAGCAGAGGATTTAACATTCCAAGAGGAAGCACCTGTACCACCAGTACTCAAGTTGGAGAGGTCGATAACTGCTTTGGTATCAGTTACTGCATTGCCATTACCATCATTGTATGTCAATGTAACAGTTTTACTAGCTGCATCATATTTGTATACATTTGCAGTACCCCCAGCATTAGCTGTACCACCTTTAGTTTCAGTGGAGCCAGTTGCCACAGTTGTAGGTGCAATATGACGTTCATTTGCTTTCAAAGTATCATGAACAGATTTCAATTGTTCTTCAGTTGCTGCACGACCTTTAGTTGCAAAGTCACTACCAGCAGTTGTAGGGATAGTCGTATTAGTTAAACCTGTGATATCACCTGTTTTACCATTTAGGCTGATATTATGATCACCAGATACGGTTACTGTTTGGTTAGGGCTGAAAGTAATTTTGCCAGCATTATTACCAGACGCATCTGCTTTATTAGTGATAGATGTAATTTCTGTCAAATCACCTTCTACATTCACTTTATATGGATCAGCAGCTGTACCAGTACCAGATTTTTTCGTATTTTTACCATCAGCTAGTACAGTTTTCGCGTCTTTTAATTGTTTTACGTTAACTGCATCAGTATCATCTGTACCAGGTGCTACGTTAACAATCTTATTGTTAGTTGTACCATCGCCCAAGGACAAGTTGCCACCAGTGATTGTTACAGCAGGAGTAGTTGTACTAGGAGCATCATTCAATGTAATTGTTGTATTACCATTTTTGATAGTATTGATACCTTTAAGGTTTTTAGACAATTGAACGAGTAATTTACCATTACCATCGTTGTTTACACCGATGTTGTCAGTAGTCAAGTCAGTTTTGTTAGCACCACCGATAATATCTAATGTTTCGTTAAGTTTCTTAGCGATAACTTTAGTTTTATCAGTACCTTGTGCATCATCACCAGCATATTTCATACCATCATTAAGTGTAGCAACCTCTTGTTTACCACCCTTATCTTCGTAAACGATACGAGTCATGCCATCTTTACCATTATGGCCATTTACGCCATCATGACCATCTGTACCATCAACGCCTTTAGCGCCTTTTTCTACAGTGATTTCAACACGGTTTTTACCGTCTTTACCGTCAACACCATCTTTACCATCGATACCGATTTTACCATCTTTGCCGTTTTGACCAGTTACAGTCACAGTTTCAACGGAAATATCTTTATCTAAGGAATATGCAACGGATGCATTACCAGTTCCATCGTTAGTTTGTTTAACTGTTAAGTTTTTACCAGCTTGCATAGTTACTGTTTTAGTATCAGCAATATTTTGAGTCGCTGCAGAACCTGCCGCAACAGTACCTTCTGTGGCAGATACTTTATCAGTTGCAAGATTCCAAGAGGAAGATGTTGTAGTACCTGTGCTAGCTACAGTGATTTTGAAATCAGTGTTATCACCAGTAGTTGTAGGTGTCACTGTTACGTTAGTAGAACCAGAAGACACAGTGTATGTTTTGTTTAATTTAGCTTTAGCATCGGCAGTTAAATCAACATTAACATTAGATCCATTTGCAGTTGTGCTGATGTATTGGTTTGCACCACTTGCACCAGAACCGTCACCTTTAATGTTGAATTTGATACCACTAGCATTATCTAGAGCAAATTTAGTAGTTTCTGTACTACCATCTGCACCTAAATTGATTTTATTGTTAAACTTTTGATCAACAGTATATAATTGACTACCATTTACAGCATCTGTAGATGTGCTGCTAAGAGTACCAGGAGCTACATTAATGATTTTATTACCGCCATTATCAAGGCCAGATTGAGTCAAAGTGACGTTAGATGTTGTGCCACCAGCAGGAGCAGTAATTGTTACACCACCATTAGTTACTTTAGTATCACCCACAGTCAAAGAACCAGTATTAGATAAATCAACATCTTTGTTCAAGTTGTACTTAACAACGCCATCGTTACCGATTACAGCTGTAGTATTTGTACCATTAGTAAAGTCTAAACCTTTGTCTAATGTAACAGTTTTAGCACCATTGCCATTAGCTTTGTATGTCAACGGAATTTGTTTAGCTGCTTTATTACCGTCGAATTTCACTTCGTATGTAGTGTTATGGTTAGTATCATCTTTCACAGGGTTAACAGTGATAGGATTATTTGTATCAGCTGTGTATGTACCACCTGTAGTTGTACCACCATTGTTTACTGTTACAGCTTCACGAGCTGCATCTTTAACGGCATTACGAGATACGGATACTTCGTATTTAGCACCTACATCACCAGTAGCTTTACCATCTGCTACAGAAACATCAGCAATGTTTGTATCGCCTGTTACAACTTTCTTAACTACACTTTCAGTAGAAGCTGCAGTTGCAGTTGCAGGGTCAACATGAACAGTATAAGTAGTTACAGTGCTACCATCAGCATTAGTAGTTACTGTAGGTGCAGCTACTGTAGCAGCACCAGAACCAGCAACAACTACTTTGCTGTTTAACTTCGCTTTAGCATCAGTAGACAAATCAGCTACAACATTGCTACCGGAAGCAGTTGTTGTAATGTATTTACCATTATCTGCGCCAACTACGCCGAAGCTCAAACCACCATTTTGGTTTAATTTTTGTGTGCCAGTAGCACCAGAATTACCAGTTAATTTAACTGTGTTGTTGAAGCCATCGCTTACTTTTTTCAATTGATCTTCTGTTGCTGCACGACCAGAAACAACAGTTGGGTTAGTAATATCCCAATCTTTATTTTGTAAGCCAGTTACATAACCACCTTTACCATCAAAGGAGATAGGATGATCGCCACCAACTTTTACAACTTGGTCACCTTCGAAGGAGATTTTACCAGAGCCAGTACCATTTGTGATGGAGGAGATATCAGCTAAATCACCTTTCACATTTACTTTGTAAGTTACGCTGTTATCAGTTGTATCTGTACCTTCTTCAACAGTTGTGTTTTGACCATTGATAACTTTTGACTTCTTAGCAATGCCAGTAATTTTAGCTGTTTCAGTTTGTTCAGTACCATTACCATCAACATATTTTAATGTTACAGAACCATCATTTGCTACTGCATATGTGCCAGGTTTAATGTGTTTTTCAGTATCTTTTAATTGTTTTACGTTTACTGCATCAGTATCAGCTGTACCAGCTGTAACATTTGTGATTTTCTTGCTACCAGCATCGATACCAGTTTTTGTAACAGATGGACCACCAGTAATTGTAAGACCACCATTAGTTATTTTAGTATCACCAATGGTTAAAGAACCAGCATTAGTCAAGTCAACATCTTTATTCAAAGAATATGTGAATTGTTTATCATTTTGATCTAATACAATGTTTTTACCAGCACTTAATGTAACAGTATTACCAGGATTTACCAATTTAGTAGCTTGAGTACCTGTTACACTACCACCATTATTGGAAGAAACTACATTCCAACCAGAAGCATTGATTGCATCAGCTACATTTGTAGTTGTTGCAAGGCCATTTGTAGTAGGCGCTTCTGCTTTACCAGCAGTATTAGCAGTAATAGGATTACCAATTTTAGCTGTTACAGTAATACCTGTACCATCAGCGGATGTAGAGATGAAATTGTTATCACCTTTAACTTTCAAAGTGCCATCTTTCAACAATACATCGCTGTTGCCAGTGTCACCAGCATATTTTAAGTTAACGTTTTTCAATTGAGCTACGTTAACAGCATCAGTATCTGCAGTACCTGCTGCTAGACCTGTTAATTGACGAGTTTTATCAGAACCATCCCCGATAGAAACAGCTGCTAAAGTGGATGTACCAACGGCACCGCCTTGAGTGCTGTATTTGTTTGTACGATCAGATGCTGGATTGTAACCTTGTATACCTGCTGCAGTAGTTGTTTTGGATTCAGAACCGAGTGCTACGCCTCCTGCGATATTAGCATTTGCATTTGTACCAAATGCCATTGCATTTTCTTCTGTAGCTTTAGCATAGCTGCCAACTGCTACAGAGCTTTTACCAGAAGCAGTTGTAAAGTGTTTACCACGCTCAGTACCTGGATAGTCGTATTCATCGCCACCACCAATAGCAACGGATTGTACACCACTTGCTGTTGCACTAAAACCAATAGCAGTTGCATTCTTCTCACTAGCAGAGGCAGTCCAACCGATGCCAACACCGCCCGCAGCAGTTACAGTAGCTTTACGACCTACTGCTACAGAACCATCAGCAGTAACTGCACCAGTGCCAGCACTAGAACCTGGACCAAATGCAGTGGCACCAGTACCATTTGCAACTGCTTGTGTACCAAATGCAGCACTAGAAGTGCCAATAGCTTGTGCAGTACTACCAACAGCCAAAGCATTATTACCAGTTGCCTTAGTTTGAACACCAATTGCAACAGTATTGTTATTATCCGCTGTTACATCTTGACCGATAGCAATCATACCAGATGCACTTTTAGCTTTACCATCTGCTTGAGCACCATTACCAATTGCAAGAGCAAAGATATTATTTACTTGGCCTGTAGCCGCATTAATTGTGTCATTACCACGAGCAATCGTTTGCTTTTCAACACCACCACCAGGGTTATATACTCCACCAATAGCAATCGTTTTACCTGTACCAGCAATTACTTTTGTACCGATACCAATAGTTTCTTCACCTGCAGTAGTATTTTGATTACCAATAGCAACGTTACGTTGACCAACAGCAGTATTTTTATAACCTGCAGCAATAGAGCCATCACGGTTTACTGTATTTTCGCGACCAAATGCACTAGATTGAGTGGCAATATCATCAATTGTATTAGAGGAACCAACTGCTGTAGAATCCTGAGCCTGAGCTTTGTTATTAACACCAACTGCTGTTGCAGAAGTACCTGTGGCTTTGCTCACACGACCAATAGCAACTGCATTAGTACCAGTTGCTTCAGCTTGGTAACCATAAGCCGCTGAGTAGTCACCTTTAGTCCAAGAGAACGCACCTACAGCTGTAGAATATGCGCCGGTCTCTTTAGTATTATATTTAGGCACAGTTGCCGTACCTACATTAGTAGTTTCTGCATTAACATATGTACCAATTGCTACAGTACCATCTTTTTCTGCGCGAGCTACATTACCAAGTGCTACAGATTGTTTTGCTTTTGCATTAGCACCATGACCAATAGCTACTACTGCTGTACCTCTAGCCTCATTATTATTACCAACAGCCAAAGCAGAGTTACCGGCACCAATATTACCTGTACCATAGATAACACGCCCTAATTGGTCAGTACCAGGAATATCTGCATCTGTTCTATTTTCAAAACCAACTACTACAGCATTTGAACCAACATAGTTACCAGTTTTTGCATTTGGATAAACATTAATACTACTACCACTATCAGAGAAAACCGCTTGTACCGGCGTACCAGCAGCCCCTACACCAACCATAGCCAAGCCAGCCAATACGCTAGCTAAAACTTTTTTCTTACCACCATTGTTTTTCGCTACTTCAGATACTACAACGTAGCATTCTTTTGTTTTGCTCCAAACAACTTTAAAGATCTTATTCATATTTCTATGAACCCCTTTCTTTTTCTCTTTCTTTAAGACACTTATAATCCTTAATTAATCCCTATTCAATAGAAATAAAAATCATTGTGTGAAGAACATTTTCTCATGTTTCACTTTTCATTCATCTTACTTCATGTACATACTATAACAAAAAATTTTCTTTTTGTAAAACATTTTCTCTCATTTTTTTCTCATAAAATTGGAAAAATGTTTTATTTTTTAATTTTTGTTAAGAAATGGTGTATTTTTTACACATTTTTATACGATTTTTTTCAATTTTAGTAAACATATATTAATCATTTTCGGTTTATTTACTTACCAAAATATTAACAATCATGATTTCTTCATAAATATGATGTTAATATGTTTATGCACTACAGTTTTTTTCGATATATTGTAAAATGCTATTAAATCATGTTAAATAAGGATATAAAAACCATTACCTATCAGGAAAAACAAGTGTTTAAATTAGTGAAACTTATCAAATACGACTCTCAAACCATGAATGAGGTATTCATGAATATAACTGCGATAGTAGAGACATAATAGTTAAATTTAAAATTTCTCTGTTTTCTCTATTTATAGTTATATATCTATAAAATGCCGTCCCTATGATCCATGTCATTTGCTATATATAGTATATATATAGAGACATATAAACTTTCACCATAAAGCAATGTAGTATGATATACTAATCTACAGTAATACATGAGGGAGTGTAGACAAAGGGGTTAATTATGAAAAAAGAAACTAAAAAAAATAAGGCCGCATCAGCCTCTGCTGAAACGGCAACAAACAAGAATGTCGTATCTAAACCGGATGCAACGGATACGCCAACGCATACTATGGACGTGCCTACGGATGTAAAAAAGGAGATAAAAGATTTAAAGGCGTCCTATGACGCGTTCCTATATATTTCAAAGCCATTTTCTAGCACGAATATTAACAATTTGTACGCTAAGGCTAAGATTTATGGACTCAATCCGGTTGCGCCGAGCAAGGCGCGCGTGCTAGAGCTTGGTGCATCCTGCGGCGGTAATATCATCCCACAAGCGATGTACTACCCTACAGCGACTTTCACAGGCATCGACCTATCCGGCGTACAGGTGGAGCATGGCAAAGAGATTATCGATTCTATCGGCCTTACGAATGTGACGCTGCTCGAAAAAAATATTATGGACGTGGATAAGAGTTTTGGCACCTTCGATTACATCATCGTTCATGGTATCTGGTCTTGGGTACCGGACATGGTGAAAGACAAAATTCTCGACATTTGCAGCGAGAATTTATCGAACCGTGGCATCGCTTATGTGTCGTACAATACATATCCTGGCTGGAAGCGCTTGGAGCAATTACGCGATATCATGTTGTACGCGGATAAACGAGCGGAAGATAAGGGTTTATTAGAACGCACGTTGTATACGAAGAGTGTGTTAAAGCTTGTAGCGGAAACGATGAACAGCGACGATCGTTCTCGGACCCAATCCAATTACAAAATTAACAACATCAATCGGGTGTTACAATCTAATGATTATTACGTAGCACACGAGTACTTGGAAACCTACAATGATCCAGTGTATGTATCCGATTTCATCGAACGAGCTCGTCAACACGGCTGTGCCTATGTAGGTGACGAATCATTACAACGATCCTTCATTACCTGGCTTTCAGGAGACGTGGAAAAAAACATTTCCACCCTATCCAACGGCAATTACATCGACAAGGAACAGTTCTACGATTACGTGTACGACACGCAGTTCCGCATGAGTCTATTGACGAAACTGTCCAACGAGGACAAGATCAACCACGACGAAACGGTAACCCAAGACATCTTGAACAACCTGTACTTTATGGCGCCGTCTAGAAATGTGAAGGGCGTTCCTGAGGACTGGACCAATACTGTTCACATCGCCATCAAGGTGTTGATGGATACATTCAAGGAATTCACCGTTCAGGATATCGTCAACTATATTAGTTCCCACTATCCGGGCTATGTCATCGATGGCGACGTGTTATATCAACGTCTGTTCCTACTCATCGTGACTGACAACCTCAACATTTACGGTTCTTCCTATCCTCGCACGCCGTTTGTTGAAAATGAAAGCTACATCCCAGAGCGCTTTATTAAATACATTGAAACCATTGTGGAAAAAGGCGGCAGCCAATACCTCACACCTGGTAACATGTACAACCAAGTAGACGGGGACGTCGACAATGGCCTATTATATGTGATGAAACAATTGGCTAAACCAATCTCTCGGGCCGATTTAATCGCCAATCTCGACGAAAACCTAACTGTTAATCGCACCACCAAGGACGGCTACAACTACGTTGTACCGACCGAAGAATACATGGACGAAGTGTTGACACACATTGAAATGCTGGGGTACTTTGAGAAATAAGACTACTTCTTTTAGGATATGATTCATAAAATAAAAACATAGGCAAAAGGAGGTTTTAACATGTCATTTAAAGAATATGAAGTTATTGCTATTCCCAATTCTAATACGATTCTCATTAATTATGGTCTGAGTAAGGGCGCTAAGCGTGGACAAACCCTTAGAATTATAGAAAAAGGTCCTCGTATTCTTATAGATGAACATGATTACGGTACTTATGATGCTATAAAAGCAATAGTTGAAATACATGCACCTTATGAACAATTTTCTGAATGTAAATTATTTAATTATTCAACCATAAATGTACTCAGTCCTTTACAGTCCTTACTAAAACAAACAAAAAAAGAGGAAATGACTTTATCTGGTGTTACACCTACTCCTATGCCTATGCCACCCACAATAACTCCTATTAGTGTAGGCGACATCGCTCAATTAACGAATGAATAATATTATATATATTGACACTTAACTTTCTTTTATGCTATAAATTAGGTAGTAAAACGATATTGCCTTTGAGCATATCACCATGCCCGCTACTTAATTGTAGCGGGTTTCTTTTTATGCTGGAGTCTATATCTATATGGTCTACGATAAACCCTTTAAAACCTATGATGAACAAAATCAATTAAGAAGATCATTATTTTCTGATTATTGCAAACTTACGTCTTTACCAAGTAATATCCTTGATAGATTTAGCAAGTTTCAACAAACACTATCCTAAATATATAAACTGAAATAGTCATAGCACTCAAAATCAAAAACAGATAGATAACTCAATGAGAGTGAATACGAGGAACTCATTCGCTTACTACTGTGTATACCCAGTAGTTACCAGTTACAATCTTAGTACTAAAAAACGGCTTATAGGACAAAAAGTGTGTGTAAAAACTTCAAAAGACTAAAAGCGGTCTATTGGTGGTGCTATATGCACTCACCAAGACCGCTTTCTATTTCAGATATATTAAATTGTATGCCTACAGATGAATCGATTGCTGCTATCTACAAACGGTTATCTAATTATTGCCAAATAGATCGTTCAATCCCTCAATGGGGTGATGCTCCTGTTTGGAATGAGCTACATATGTCTACAGATTTTCCAACTTATTGGGATTAGTCACACACACTTTTTGTCCTATAACCCCCAGCTTTCCTAAAAGCATAAGAAATTTCAGCATTATTTGTCGATTTATATAATTCTTCGTTCTGTTCCCCAAGCATGATATCTCTATAATAAAAGTCGCGTAAGTTATTGCTTGTCTTTACATTAACCATTCGCGTATATCGATTGCTAGGATTAGTTGTGGTAAAAGCAATACAGCCTTTATCAAGTGTTTCTAAAGGTCTTAGGTTATGAGATGTAAATATTAATTGGCCTTCGCCTTTCTCTGAAATGATTCGTAAAATCTCACCAAGTAGATATTCAAAGATACCCGAGTCTAGCTCATCTATGGCAACAGTAATAGATTTTCTATTATAGACAGAAATTAATAGACCTAAAACGGAAATAATTTTACGTATCCCTTCAGATTCATATTTTAATGGAATATATGTATTTGATTTATAGGATACTAACTCAAATCGCTCTCCGTCTTGATTATCCTGCAATTTTTCCTTACCTAGTGTTTCTACACCTATAGTTAATCCTGGTACAATTTGGGTTAATACCAAATTCATCATAGCTATACTATCTCTAATATCTTGTACAACAACAGGAAATACATTAGGTTGATTTAGGGATAATCCAATCGTACCTACAATATGTCTCGTATCAGCCCTATAATTTATTTCTAAAGGTAATGCATCTAGGCTAATCAGTCCACTATGTTCCGTTGTTACCACGAATAAATCATGATTACCATATTTTGCCAAATCCGTCAAAATCGAATACATTAACTCAAAATTTTTATTGGAACTCATCAATTTATCGCGAATATACAAACGTTTCATAAACTCTGGAGAAAAAATAAAGGACCGAGATTCCGCTTTCGCTTGTTTCTTATTTACGATTAGATCTGTAATATCATCCATATCACGACCAACTAATAGATCTAATTTTGATTTAGGTTTAAAGATTTGCTTATCAGGCACATCAGTATCAATTAAAATACTTTTTCTAATATTGGTATCTACACTTTCAATCTTATATTGTAAGCGCTCTTTTGTAATACAAATACGATGTTCTCCATCTCTAGTATCATCCGTTATATTACTTTCACCAGTAATCGATGAGGTAATGCCTAATTCCACCTCATAATCTACTAAAATATGTTTATGATTATCCTCTATTAACAATTCAAAATTTAATTCACACGTATGAGAGGTAGAGGATATATTGATATAATCACGAATTGTAGAAGGCAATTTTTGGCCTGTAAGTAATAATTTTAAAATACTAATCGCATCTATAAGTGCCGTTTTACCAGAACCATTTTGACCATATATACCTAATAGACTCGATTTATAATCCTTTCTGGTATTTATGAAATTGATACGACCGTGTTCAATATTCTTTATATTATCTATCGTCATAGATGCTAAACGAATATATTTGGTAGTGTTCATATACTTACCTCCTAGTATGCTAAGTGTAACACACCAACCATTTATATTCAATTAAATTGCAAAAACGATATTTTATATTACGATTTACTATTTTAATTTACGTTTTGTAATACCACAAATAAAAAAACTGATACAAACACTACTACTAATCGCTAGAGTTCGTATCAGTTTTTTCTCTATATATTATTTTTTATTCACTCTAACTCGTTCAATTGTCGGTTGTCCTTGGCTATTTTTTGCCACTGTGTCAACGCGGAACAATGCCATTTCAGGGCTGAATTCTGTTACCAGTTGTTCGTCTACTTGTACGCCGTTTTGAAGGGCACGGTATACGATTTCTGCAAATTCGTAGCGAGTTAACAAGCGATTACCACCAAATGTACCATCTGGGTATCCTTCTACTAAACCACGACGGGATAGGTCACTCACTGCTTCATATGCCCAATGGTTGCTAGCCACATCTGGGAATAATGTAGTGCGGTCTGCTTTCATATGCGTACCTGCCACATCGTTTAAGAGGGCTGTCAATTTTTGGATTTGTGCATTTTGAAGAGCTACGGTTTTCTTAAGTTCTAACACTTCTTTACCGATGGCCACGCGAGAACGAGATACATTGCTATGAGCACCGACTTTCACAGAAAGACCTGCATTCACAACAGTTTCCCCATTACCTATAGTGGAACCTACGCTCAATTGAACGTCCTCATTAGGACGATAGAATGCACCGAGTGCAGCAGCATTGCCATTATGGTAATGACCATAGCCAGCCGCAAAGTCCCATTTTGCATCTGGATCAAAGTCGAGCGGATGAAGGGCCGCCAAGGCAGCCGAACCAGCTACGGCCTTATTAACGCGTTTATCTAAGCGGGATACATCTTTTTTAAGATTCGTTACATCCCCTTGAACGTTGACAGTATTGTATGCATTCACGGATATCATGTCATGTAATCGTTTAAGTTGTGCCACGTTTACCGCATCAGTATCATTTGTACCAGCCGCAACGGATGTAATTTGACGCGTTACGCCATTTGCTACATCACCAACGGACACAGCAGATGCTGTGGATTTCCAGGTAGCAGATGTATCGGTAGATGGCGCGTTAGTAAGGATATCATAACCAACTGCACCGGCCGCTACTGTTGCTTTAGAACCATTACCAAGTGCTACACCACCTTCGGTGGATACGTCTGTGTTATGACCAAGGGCCACTGCATCGTGAACTGCTGTTGTCGTTCCATTGTCGCTAGAGCCGATAATAACAGCATGATTAGCACCTGTTACGGTACGGTTATCGCCGACGATAATCGTATTCTTTGCATCAGAAACGGTGTTCTTAGAACCGATAGCAGTCAAATGCTGTACATTAGATGCAGTATTACCTACGCCCATAACAAGGTTGTCTGCGCTTTCAGCACGGTTAGCACCTGTTACAGTATTGTTAATACCAACCATAGCTGTACGCAATGTGTAGTCTGCTTTGTTACCGCCGCCAAAGGCCATCGTTGCGCCGCCACCGTTAGATTCTTTTACGGCTTCACGGAATTTACCAGCTAATTCCTTCGCAGAATTGCCACCATCCTCCGGTGCACCATAAATAGATGTAACGGAATTAGTAATTTCGTTACCAGCACCCATGATAATAGAACCATTGGAATTGAAAGTTCGGTTTGCTGTACCAACGATACTATTAGCAATACCAGAGTAATAGTTATTAGCTGTTTTAGATTCGATGCTATTTAAAGAACCATTAATAGTGGATCCCAAGTTCTTAACAGGATTTGCCATACGTCCACCATTATATCCACTGGAAATAATGTTATAAGTACCTGTATTAGTAGCAAATGCACCATTAGTAAAGCTATTGGCACCTACTGTAGTGGCATACGCATTCAATGCATCTTTACGAGTAGTCGCTGTATCTACTGTAGTATCACCAAGTTCACCTTTATAGTTATGGGAACCAATCATAGTACTGCCAGTACGAGCAAATGTATTGTCACCAATTGCTACGCTACCTACTACCTTTGTTGGATCCGACGGAATTCTTGCAGAAGAGAACCAACTACCACTAAAGGTTGTTTGACCTAATGCAAAGCTAGCCTCAACACCACCAGACATATTTTCAATCTTTGCATTTTTACCGATTGCAACACTACCGCCTTGGCTAGCATAGTTATTGATGTTAGCACCGTTACCGACTACGATATCTCCTGTAGCAGCACTGGCGCCATTAGAATACCCAATCTTAGCACCATTACCAATTGCTACGTTTTCAATCTTTGGCGCATTGCTACCTGTCCCATAAGCAACACCATTACCAGCACCTGCCGTAACATCCGCTGCACTAGCCACACATAAACTGGATAACAACATACCATTAATCAATATCGCCAATAAGCGTTTCCGTTTGTTCATAATCTTCCCTCTCCATTTACAAACAAATACATAATACGATCTCTCACTCATCATTTATTCATGATGTTTACATGAATTATATTATCATATTTTAAATATTTGTAAATAGTTTGTTTATAATTATCTTAAATTTATTAATAGATTTATAAGATAATTAATATAATAAAAAACGGATAGCTAATCGCAATGGACTAACTATCCGCTTATATACTGAGGTTTTTATGAATGATCTGTTTATATTATACAGCTATCTGAGTATCTCAATATTATCTGTTATTCAATTTTTGTACGAGCATATCTACTGTTTCTTGTAACTTTTTATTTTGAGCCTCCAATGTATCAACCCGTTGTTCGAGAGCATTATAGGACGCAGGAGAGATTTTTTGTAGCGTTTTGTTTTCACCGAATTTATAGGATACACCAAGGTTAGCCATGATGTGGTCATTAACGGTAGCACCGGCTGTGAGGAGTAAGTTTTCCTTTGGATAATACCCCACACCGAGGGCTAGCGCATTGGCATCTTTGTAGTGGCCAATACCGCCCATCACTTGTACTCGATTATCTGGATCAAATTGCATTGGATGTAATGCAGCTAGTGCCGCAGCACGAGCATCGCCTTTATTGGCCTCTTTTCCAATGTTGCTAATTTTGTTATATAGATTATCGATTTGTTGGTTCGCACCATATAATTGGGAACCATTGATGGCATCCGTAGAATCAGCACTTACACGGCCTGCCGCTACATGAGTGATGGTCCGTTCTTGATCGGTAGCGCCTACGGATACGGTGGATACCGGTGCAGTGCCGGCAAAGTTTACGGTGCCACCTGCATAAGTGTAGCTTGGGGTGCTCACCACATCACTACTTTCAGCAGTGGAATTATTACCTAATACAACTGCATTATCTAGAGATGTTTTTACATTATTACCCATTACGAATGTGTTATTGGCACCAATTTCGTTCTTGTTACCTACGCTATAGGAGTTATCCCCCTTAACAGTGGCCACATTATACGTACCTACACCAAAGGCGCCAGATTGGTTACCTTCAATTTTGTTGTATGCACCTATGGCAGAATTCTTGTTACCTTCAAAAATAACGCCATGACCCATGCCATAGTTGAAATCACCATTTACATTAGAGTTAGAGCCAATCAACACTGTATTGTTACCTGTGCTGCCACCCGCTTGGCCAGCACCAAGCCATACGTTTTTATTCCCCTTAGCATTAGAACCGGCGAAAGCACCGATAGCAATTGTATCAGAAATAGTTGATTTAAAGCCTGCCGCAAAGTTACCTAAGAAATTATAGTCTCCTTTGCCTTCCATAAATGTTTTAGCACCTAATGCGACGTTCCCACCACCTTGAGAACCATTCAATGCTACACGACCAATGGCAATGTTATTACCCGTTGCATTTGGATCTCCTGAATGAGAATATGGATTACTGTTGGTTGCCCCAGCTTGACCACCTAAGGATACATTATCCGAATTGGTGAAAGAAGCACCCTGTAGTCCGATATTATAGGCTGCACCACCAGCGGAAACAATAGGTGTATCAGCGGCTTGCACCAAGCCTATAGACGATACACTAAACACACTCATCATTGAAACAATACATAATTTTGTTGCGTAATTCATATTACGACCCTCCCACACTTTCAAAATGTGTTGCTATACTCCCGCTAGCGTTCTCGAGGCACCATAAATTTCAGCCACCACATAAGGGTTCCCGCAGGTACTCAATTTGGCGAGTATCCGTTTCGTATAATCTAGATGTTCTAACAAAGCATCGCGTAGTTTACGTTGCACGTGGTCAGGGGAATGAAATACGAGTATAGGATCAAAGTCTCCTATGATGATATACGTTGTATGTGGTTCTGGTCCTGGCTCAATGCGGTATTGAAATGGAATGATAACGTTGAATAAACCATATACCACATCACGCCCGATGGGTTTGCGCGATTTCAGGCTCGCAAAAGTCATGTTCGGACTCATCGTTCTAGGGTCCGTATACATCGGCTTTGACCGCCTCGACGATTGAATGCCGTTTGCTAGAACTCCCTCGTGGTGCGCTACTTCTCTCAATACCATCTTAATGGATTTATGGATGATTTCACGCCGACCATCTACATAGTAACACGCGGTACAATCACCGCCGTCAATATAGATTGGGATCAAGCAACATATATGGTGATCTACATCGCCATATATTGCATTTGGATTACAAGAAATTGATTCGTTATTACTTACATTTGCACACGTTGTATTCAACATTATCTTAACCTTTCTGTAAGATTAATAAATAGTCAGTAATAAAATAAGGAATTCCTCTTGTAAAAGCTTATAAATAACACGTGTTATAGTAGGTGCTTTAGCAGCACTTATGAGTTAATTGTATACCTATAATTACAAACTGTAAATATATAAATTAAAAAATATTTTAGATTTTTTAAAGTTACTTATAACTATGCATATTTTGCATATCTTGCATATTGAATTCTTTGTTATCCGCTACCATCATATAGTACCGCAATTGGTCGATGGCCTTTTGATGGCGTTGTTGCACAGCCTGTCTAGACTGATGTATTTCACAGCCTATGTCTACGCAGCTCTTGCCATCTCGATATAGGGCATACAATAACTGTTGTTGCTGCCGTGGCAGTTTTCTGAAAGCAGACCACAGACGATTGCGCAATTCGTCTTCTGTCACCGTACCGACAATATCTCGTTCAAGATCCACATCGCTAGGGAACTGATCCATCGCTGGCTCTGATACATCATCACCAGTACATAGAGGCAAGGTCAACTCGTGGCGCCACTGATGAGCTGATTGTTTATAAAAATTAAGATAACCATAATGAATGGCTGCTTTCACATAGCCAGAAAATGGTACCTTTCCCGATGTGTGAAAGCTATAGATGGATTCGATAAATATGATCCACAGAAATGATTCGACGTCATCCGTCATCACAGCCGTACTACATCGGCTTGCATACCGCATGATAAGCGGCCGATAGCGTCGGCATAGCTCGATTTGTGCCGCATCGATGGTCAGTTCCTCGATGGGCCATACGGCTCGTTCCGTACTGAGCACTGATACACGACGTTCTTGGCAGACGCGCACTAAACTAAGGTCTGTCACCGCTTGTAACACCTTTTGGGGACAAACCACATGCTTTACGTTCATATTCGTTCCTTTCTGCCTAGGCTTACTTGGAATATACACCCAATTGAGTATTTAGACAAATGAGAAATTCCGCCATAAATGCATACATTTACAGCGGAATTTTTGTTGTTACATATGTATTTGTGTATAATTACAAACCTATTTCAGTAAAGTACGCCAATTTAGATCAATTTTACATAGCTACATGAATTTGAATCGATCGTTGTACAATGAGCGAGTTCGAATCAATGACAAGTCGCACGAATTCGAATTCATTTCACTAAAACGATTGTATTAAGCGAGTGTATCTAGCGCAGGTTTTGCAATGGTATCGTAAATATATTGCCCTTGACCGCAATTAATTTCCTCAAGATTTGGGAACACGAACTGGTACCAAAATTGGAACATAGTATTCACAAAATGGTAATCTGCGTAACGCAATGGACCACGGCTACCACCTTGAATACGTCCAATAATTTCCATATCTAAAAGGTCGGCCATACGGGTTGCAAAGGTACCACTCTTAAGCTCACTGGCATGACATAATTCTGTATAGAACGGCTTATCTAGTTGTGCCAACGCATAGAGAATCGCATTAACAGCCCCTACATTACGAATGTAGCGCATAAGCAATCGTTGTGGTTCCGTACATAATATGCCTTGTGGTCTGAAGAATAGACGCACAATATTTTCATCTACCGATAAGGCGGGATCTATATGCACGAGATTCCCCGGCATACCACCTGTTACATGGTATAGCTTAACAAGATCTTCATCCGTATAGTCCCAACCTAATGCTCTCACATCATCAAGTGTGAACGGATTGACCTTGAAATAATTATGAATGTAGGCTGCAATCAAACTTGATTCGCCCAAGATTCGTCCTTTTAATTCGTCCACATGGGTTCCCATGAGGAGTACGAATACTTTACCATGGTCACGATAGGTTTCCATCAAGTCACGCAATATGATAGGCGCTTGTGGAACCGTATCCACAAATGAAGGATAATCATCTATGATGAGCATGATCCGCTTGTCAAGACTTGCTTGAAAAACGCCACGCAATGCATCCTCTAAAGTCTTAAAAGACCCTGATGGCACCTTTAGTTCTCTCTCAATTGATCGAATATGAATGGACTCATTCGCCAAGCGTCCAAGCAAATATATGGTATGACCCTTGCCTAATCGAGCCTGTAATGCTCTAGCGATATACGTTTTACCAACGCTGTAAGGACCGTGTACAACACTCATTTCCATGCGGTCCTGATTGTATAGTTCCATTATGGCGTCAATGACCGCCTCATGGTTACTACATTTCATATAAGATCTCACCTCCCTTAAAATAGTTCTCAGGAGTTTATTATATCATATTTTAAATAAACTATAAAATATTTCTTGTAAATTTTAACAAATAGATAATACATTCATTTTTTACACATAAAAAACTCTTTTCCCATTATGATATGTACCCCTTTTACTGGTTGTCCAGTAAAGAGGGTACATTATTACAAGAAAAGAGTTTCTATGCCTAATTTTACATTCTTATTATTAAAGCTTACAGTTGTAAACCATATCTATCGGTCATTGCTAAATTTCATGAGCATGATGCGGCGCACCGATTCATCAAGCCGTGCTTCGGAAATGGTTCCATTCTCTACAGCCTGTGTTAACGCATCGTGAACTGCCTTGATATGCTTGGCATGCTTACAAAGGATAACCATGTCGCTGCCCGCATTGATGGTGCGCACCGCATAATCCTCTATGGACATACCAGCAACAGCAGCGCCGACCTCGATATCATCGGTCATCACCACGCCCTCAAAGCCCAGTTCATTCCGTAGCCAATCTGTAATGATCGGTTTAGATAGACTCACCGGATGATTCGCATCGATAGAGGGTAGTTTCACAGCATTCACCATAATCATAGGATGTTCGTCACGCGTCGCATCGATGAGCTGAGCAAATACGCGACCATCATCGTCCATGAGGCTCGCCTTCGACGCATCTAGTTTCATACCAGGCACCGTGTAATCAGCGCCGCCTGGAAAATATTGGTACCCCGTAAACACGCGATTCGCCGCATAGCGTTTAGTAATAGTCTCACCGATGCGCGCCGCCCGGTCCACATCGCTCGTGTACGAGTAAAACGAGTGGGTATTCACCATGACACCCAAATTGAGATTGAACCCAAGGTCGCGCATCTCAATGGCCGTGCGCGTCGCTAGACTCGACACCGCATCAAGCCCCTGCTTCGATAACAACTTAGGGTCCGTCCACGGTAGCATCAAATTAGGTCTATACTGCATGCGTTCTCGATTCATGGCGATGAACGGTGGCATAAGGCTCGACGTATTCGCAGTGTCTCGTATGCCTTTTGTGAAAGCCCGCACTTGTTCCTTAGATTCCATATTATCATTATCTAATACAATACCGCCTACGCGATATTTACGTACTAATTCTTTTTGTGACTCGTCAAATGTAGTGCCTTCTAGACCGATACACATTAACTGACCAATCTTATCCTCTTGTGACATCGTGCGCACACTGCGGTCCGCCTTTTCCGCAGCCGACGCATTCATAGCGGCAATCGCCTTATACCCTACGGGCGCACGGTCAGAATTTGTCGTCACACTCGGCTCCTCTCGACTACACCCTACAAGGATGCCTATCATGGCTATTGCCAATACACCGCAAGCCAGCCTCTTTACGAACTGCTTCATCTCTCTCTACCCTCTATGACAGCTCAACCCAACTATAGATAAACTAGACCTCTGCCCCCCAGTCATCAGTCTATTGTTAACACTTTATACATTCTATTATATACCATCTATTTCATTAATGCCTCATTAAAAGACCACAATTTTCAACCTGCTGATTTGCTAATTCCGCATATTGATAGAAAAGAATGCATACAGATTACAAGTTAGAAATTTCTTCAGACAGCCTCATATATACAAAATAAAAACTGCAACCTAGTCATATATACTGTAACTGATACATTCTCAGTATACATAAGACTAAATTGCAGTTTTTAGGATTATTTACGAGTACGATTAGCCTCTGTTTCATCGGATTCAGATGTCGTACCTGTCGTTTGTTTCGATGTATTATGGAAGGTCATCACCGTTTTAGCCGCTACCTTTTTCACTGGGCCTGTTGGTAATACAACAGGTATTTGAGTGTTTACTTTCACAGGACCATTAGCAGGTACAGGGGCTTGAACCGGTGTCGATAAAGCCTTGACGATATTTCGTTGCGGTGCTGTTGGCGCTACAGATTGAGCCGCCGTTTGAGCTGCTATCGATTGAGATGCTGTTTGCTGTGCTACCACTGGTTTTGGTGCTTGTTTAGGCGCATCCGGTTGTTGACGTGCCACACGAGCCGCCGCCAAGATACCTGGGTTGCGATATAATAACTGACCACCTTCGGTAGACAATTTTTGATCGTAATAATATACATCAGCGTTGTAATACTCACTACCGCTCGCCACATCATAACGCAAACCAATCATGGTATACACCGTGAAATGTAGCAACCCGTCCGGTTTACTGCGATCAATCGAATCGCGGTCCACATACCAATTATTGCCATTATAGGTGAAAGCATAAATATCTTGCCGAGCATCGGCATTGGGTATAACAGATATAAATAGCGCGGCTACAAATATAGCCACTGCGCATATACGTTGAAACATGAGGCCTCCTCATTATGAATTACTACCTATATTAATACTATATATATTATATGAATCACATCTTAATATATACATTAATATATACTAATGGTAGGTAGATTATGTAAGTATAAAAATGATTGTATACGATTTAACAACTTATTATACCACATTTTCTGAGATTGTGTTCCTCTGACATACCTACTTGAAATTAGAACAGGCCTGTAGTATTGATAGGCCCCTTTGATACTGCTCCTAAAAATTAGAACAGGTCTGTAGTAATTTCCGAACCTTCGTACATACCCTTTTAAAATTAGAACACGCCTGTTCTAATTCTAGAGACACTATATAATTGATTAAATTTATTTGGATTTGACGATATATATTATTTTCCTTATAATAAAAGAAGATAGCCAAGCGAGTAGATCCGTCAGGCTCATCTCAAGAATTATAAACGTGATGAAATGGCCTTTCAGTTACCTAGTTACTTTAGGATAACGAAGGGCTATTTGTCTTTTCCAAGACAAATAAGAGCCACAAGTGCACCAAAGGCAATAACAACAGTCATCACCTCTAGAATTATCATGATTAACTCATAATCACTCATAGAGCACCCCTCCCTCCATTAACGAAGAGAGGCCCAACCTCGCCGACTATCTTAGGTCAATTATAATGCGAACATATGAGTTAGGCAATAAGCATCTATAAATACAGATATACAGATTAAGGTGTAATAAGGGCTTTAAATATTTAGTAGAATAAGATTAATATGGTGCCCTAAAAAATAGAACAGGCCTGTTCTAATTCTGGAGAAACCATATCAGGCTTATCTTAAAAATTACTACACGCCTGTTCTAATTTAAAATCCCCTTGTTAAGTACCTAGATACTCATCAAGGGGATTATTTTAGTTATGTACGATACCAATCATCACATTAGAATTGGTAGTTAAGATCTACACGGTAGTAATCAGAAAGTTTTTCATTATCACCAGTAGATTTGTTTGTCTTGTTATTGAAGCCGTAGTATGCAGTTAAGCCTACATGGTCTTGTAATGCATAGTTTGCAGTTGCTAACCAACCTTTGAAGCCACGTAATTTAGTTACAAATGTAGATGTGTTATCAAGGTATCTAGTAGTATCATCATAGCCAATTTGCCATGTGGAGGATTGAGCAGTCATGTTTTCACCAAAGTTGAAATATTGTGCTTTCACATCCCATGTACCACGTTTAGCTTGATTATACGCACCATAACCAAGACCAGCAGTCCAACCATAACCATGAGAAACGCCAGGAGCTTTCACCCATTCACCACCAACCCAAACTTTATCAAAGTTCATGTCCGTGCTGAAGCCATACATGTTACGGATATCATTGTTAGATGATTTTTCCTTGTTGTGACGAGCATAGAATGTACCAAGGGCTACATGTTTATTCAATTCACCTTTCAAACCAGCATAGGTAATGGTGAAGTTTTTATCTCTATTAATTGTACGTTCGCCATATTCATCGGTTGCATAGCCACCTTCAACAGCATAACCATATGCTGCTTGGAATTGGACTTTATCATTCCCCGCATTAAATTGAGCACCATCAAATGTATCGTCATAGATTAAACCATTGCCAAATGTTTGTTGGAAACGACCAACCTTAGCGGATACTCTTTCACCAAATTTGTGATTTACATACGCACGATCAATAGTTACAGTACCAGGTTTCAAACCAATAGCGCCTACACCAGATGGAGTATGTGCATCACCAAATTCAATATTACCAGAAGTCATACGAACTACTGCTTCTGTACGATCATTAACCTTTGCATTGAATTGAACGCGAGCACGAGCATCAAATAAAGAACGTTGACTATAATCACGGGAGTCAATATTAGTTCTATCAGTTACATAGTGACCATTCTTTTCTTGTGCCCCCAAATAACGAAGACGCATATCGCCTGTTACTTTCACATTACCTACGCGATCTTCCAAACGACCAACGCGAACTCCTAAATTATTCAATTCGTTAGAGAATTCGTCAGCCAAACGATTAATCATCGCTTGTTGTTCCGCATTAGCCCGGTCTTGATTAGCCATTGCTTTTGCAATCATTTGAGCCATTTCAAAACGAGTAATTTCTTTTTGCCCTTTGAAAGTCCCATCTGGATAGCCATTCACAACACCTGCTGCAGCCAATTGGGATACAGCTTGATAAGCCCAAGAATCTGTGCTCACATCAGAAAATGGATTGTTAGCAAATGCAGTTGTTGCACCCAATACAGCAGTTGCTGCTAACATTGCGGTAATTTGTTTTTTCATAATCTTACCCCACGAAAACACTAACTATACACGATTAAAATTAACAATTAATAACCACCATAAATCATTATATACAGGTTATTATCATCAAAATATTTATACATTGTAAGTGTATCATATATAAAATATTTTTCATAGTATTTTCATGAATATAGAATGTAGTATCAATGAAGCACACCTTGATAGCCCTTCTTAAAAATTACTACAGGCCTGTAGTAATTTCCGAACCTTCGTATATACCCTTAAAAAATTAGAACACGCCTGTAGTATTGGAGGGACCTCTTAACATGTCTCCTAAAAATTAGAACACGCCTGTTCTAATTCTGGAGAGACCATATTTATAAAAGCCCCAAAGTACTAACAGCTAATATATACAGCTATTAGTACTCTGGGGCTATTTATATATCGACTATATCCTCAGATTGTTTTAGGTAAACATATCTTAGAATTTATGTGTAAATCCAGCGTTCACGGACCAGCCTGCTTTATAGTCGCCAGATAATCCGGTGCTAATATCAGCATAAAGGCTATTGTTAGCATTGATGCCATAACGGCCACCGAATGCAAGGTCAGTCCATGTCCCTTTAAGATCTTGTTCTGTTGATTTCACAGTAGAACCACTTGTGTATGTAGTTTTCACTGAGCCAGAGAAGGCATGGTTAACACCTAAACGAGTATAGATACTGCCTGCGCCAAAGGTCTTACCAATTTCAAGGCCAAGACCGCCAGCAGTGCTGCTTACACCAGCTTGGTCTACATGCATGGTGCCTGCATTAAAGCTATCTCCACCAAAGTGAGTATAGCTCAATTGTGCTTGCGGTTCGATGTATACACCATTTTGTAATTTCACAGTTTTACCATAGCGAGCGCCGATAGTGTATGCATTAGCCTTCGTTTCGCCAGATAGGCTTTCACCAATTTCATTACGAGCTGTGAAAGTATTCGTTACACGACCAACTTGGGATTCAAGTTGAATGTATTGATCTCGGCCGAGGTCTTTCAAACCATAGGCGCCAACAGCAAAGGCCTTTTCTTTGCCAGAGCCATTGAACACATAATCATCATGGCCACGAAGGTAAGACACTTGACCGCCTACGGTCCAACCGCTACCAGTTTTAGCGTCGTAACCACCTTGAATGCGTGTATATGTTGTGTCGGTATCAATACCTTGTGCATCATAGCTATATTGACCGCCACCGATATGGGCCCAAAGACCTGTTGTTGCGCCTTGTTGCAATGCACGAGGACGGTAAGTATTTGTTAATGTGCGCCAGCCATTGATATTACTCATAATCGCAGAACGAGCACCACGCATATGCGGAGTATCATATGCCGTTGATTGGGCTGGGGCTGGGGCTGGTTGTGGTGCAGGTTGCGGTGCCGGTGTTGGTTGTGGCGCCGGTTGAGGTGATGGTGTTGGTACTGGTGCCGGTTGTGGCGCCGGTGTTGGCGTTGGTACCGGTTGTGGCGCCGGTGTTGGCGTTGGTGCCGGTTGTGGCGCCGGTGTTGGCGTTGGCACTGGTTGCGGTGTAGGTGTTACTGTTGTATTACCGTACACATATTTACCTTGACCATTTTGATCCGCTTGCCATGTAATAGCACCTTCTTTAGCATAGCCAGACGTTACTACCTTAAAACGACCAGATTCAGCACCTTCTGAAGCAATAGCTACTGTGCCTTCAAGGTTTCTTTCACCAGTCACATAGTTATGATAATACACCTTATGTGCAAGATTATCTAAAACCTTGTTTACATTATCCTCAGTAGACAAATCTAGCCCTTTGCGGCTGGTGTATAGATGAGCGCCAGAATTAGGGGCTGCACTTGTGATATGAATGTCGCCACCCCAGAAGGAATCAACCGTTAAACCATTATATGTTGTGGTTGGCGGTGTATATTCTGGATCCTCGGTATCTGCATATTCATCATTAGGATCATAAATAAAATTAACATGGCCTTCGAGTTTGTCAATATACAGTTTATTATGCTCATTTTGCTCTACCATATTTTGAAAATTACGATTCGTAGAGCCAACGAGTCGATGTACACGGCTAGGCATAGTACTGCTATCAAGGTTAGTGCCATCAAGACCACCTTGATACAATAACTCCCAATCCCCTCTTTCACCAAGGAACACATTGATATGATTATATTTTCTGTCATTTTCATCAGCTAAATTGAAAGCTAGCCCAGACCAATTGGATTCCTCACCATCTATACCGATATTAATGGTTGAGCTATGAATTGGATCATGTTTAACTATAACATCGCCTTGAACGAATATTTTATCACCCGTAAATTCGCCGTGATGATCATGGACGCCTATATTAATTGTGCCCCCTTGAGCAAGGGCAACAGGTGTATTCACTCTACCAGAATTATATACACCTTTTTTCAATTTAATGTCTCCACCATTTTTACTGGTAGCAAATGCACTATGACCATAGCCAATATTAGAATACCCGTCTTCAATAATAACCATACCACCATTCGCTACTATAGAAGATATATTTTTATCGTATTCTGGGAATACACGTATCATATCATCACTGTTAGCTACGAAATCTGTATTATCAGTATACGGAGCGGTATAAGCCGCATCTACCATCATATTAGGCATTACAGATCCAGCAATCGCCAGTGCCACAGCTAACGATAGCTTTGCTTTACTTACATGTCTCATAAAAATCCTCTCACTCTCACAATATAAATAAACTATAAATTATCTTAAATTATAATTTATAGTTTGTCGTTTGTAAATATGAGAGAAATAAAATTAGTACAGACCTGTAGTAATTTCCAAACCTTCGTATATACCCTTTAAAAATTAGAACAGGCCTGTAGTATTGGAGGGACCTCTTAACATGTCTCCTAAAAATTAGAACAGGCCTGTTCTATTTCTAGAGACACTATATCAAGCTATCTTACAAATTAGAACACGCCTGTTCTATTTCTAGAGACACTATATCAGGCTATCTTATTAATTACTACAGGCGTGTTCTAATTTAAAATTCCCTTGATAAGTACCGAGATACTCATCAAGGGGATTGTTTTAGTTATGGAAAAGACAAATAGCCCTTCGTTATCCTAGGATAGCTAGTGAGCTCAAGTCACATTTTACGCTTTAAATATAACGCCATTATGCTCTAGTTGTTCCACCGTTTTTTTACCAATGCCTGGTAGCATCAATACTTCTTGTTTAGTAACTGTTTTAAAATCAGCTACTGTATATAAGCCGGCTTGTGAAAGTGTAATTTGTGCACCAAACCGTATATTGTCATATACCGGATTGCTACGCACAGCTCCACCTTTAGCAACCTCTACGGTACTCATATGAGCTGTCTCGCATTTTCCTATATAACTATCATTAGAGTACCGATTCACAACAATTAGACCGGTAACACATTCATACGCATCATATAAAGTCTGCCATAATGGGCTTTCAAAACTCACCAATTGAGTCGGTAAAAATGAGATAGCAGTATATAAGCTTATTAATTCCCGTGGATCAAAATCTATATCAATCACTTGGTCTACCATATACATAATGGTCTCCAAATGGTCTTCCACAAAATCGTTCCACCGCGTTGCATCTTGTAATAACCAATCAATATCTTCATATTCGTCAACAAGATCTGCTAATACATCATAGGCAATCTTACTTTCACCACACTGCAAAGCCAATAAAATATACAACATATGCATCGGCAACATGATATCCGGTGCCTGATTAAATGCATTTTGTATATCATCGCAACATGCGAGATAGCGTTGATATACCTTGCGACCACGATTCCAGTCGGCCGCGCCACAACAAGCAACCATCATGTACACAAGGAATCCTGAATGGTCTTGCTTGTCCCCGTGAAAGACAGGAGTAAAGCATGCAATCGCATCATTATACATATTGTATTCTAAATATATCATCCCCATATCGATGAGGCATCGCATATAAGGACGAGCCTCGATTATATGCCAATCCATTTTCTTAGGTTTTTTCAACGATTCTACTAGCTGTTTTAGCTGATGAAGTTGAAAACTTGGATGCAACTCAAGAGCTATAAGTTCCCGTTTAGCATCTACTTCATCAGGACATAACGCAAGAATCTTATTGTAGAATTTCTTTGATTCCTCAGTCGTATCAGCCTCTTTTGCAGCCTCGTATAAATCACGTAATTTCATTTCTATCGTATCATTAAAATCACCACGATTATATTGAGTCATAAATGCTTCTATCAAATCCTCAATAGATTTGAATTCAGCCTCATGTTCAGATACAAATTGTTTCTGTAAACGTAATAATAACTCACTTTGAAAGCGAAACATAGAGTATCTCCTTATACATATAAACGTAAAAACACTACTTATCTGTAATATATCACGAGAGGGTATATTAATTCTAGAGGTAAGGCCTTGTTCTATTAATATCTCATCTGAAAATTAGTACAGGCCTGTAGTATTGACGAAGCCCTTTAATACCTCTCCTAAAAATTAGAACAGGCCTGTTCTAATTCTGGAGAGACCATATCAGGCTATCTTACTAATTAGAACACACCTGTTCTAATTCTAGAGACACTATATCAGGCTATCTTACAAATTAGAACACGTCTGTTCTAATTCTAGAGATACTATATCAGGCTATCTTACTAATTACTACAGGCGTGTTCTAATTTAAAATCCCCTTGATAAGAGTACCAAGTACTCATCAAGGGGATTGTGTTAGTTATGAACGATACCAATCATCATATTAGAATTGGTAGTTAAGGTCTACGCGGTAGTAGTTGGAAAGTTTTTCGTTATCGCCAGTAGCCTTGTTTGTTTTGTTGTTGAAGCCGTAGTATGCTGTTAAGCCCACGTTCTTTTGTAATGCGTAATCAGCAGTTAATAACCAGCCTTTGAAGCCTTGGTAGTTCATTGCACTAATTGTACCAGCTGGTGTAGCCATCCATGCGGTATTAGTTAGATCGTAAGCGATGTCCCATGTAGAGGATGCAGCGCCTAAGTTTTGGCCGAAGTTGAAGTATTGTGCTTTTACGTCCCAAGAACCGCGTTTTGCTTGGTCGTAATCGCCGTACCCAAGGCCAGCAGTCCATGCAGAACCGTGAGAAACGCCAGCAGCTTTCACCCATTCGCCACCAACCCAAACTTTATCAAAGTTCATGTCTGTGCTGAAGCCATACATGTTTCTAAGTGTGTCACCACTAGATTTGTGCGCATTTCTACGCGCATAGAAGCCACCAAGGTTTACATGTTTATTAAGTTGACCTTTAACGCCTGCATAGGTGAAAGTTTTATTAGATTTTTTAGTTAAGCCGTCAAAAGCACCTGCCACTGCATAGCCGTAGGCTGCTTGGAATTGAACTTTGTCGTTGCCTGCATTGAATTGAACACCGTCGAATGTGTCATCGTAAATCAAACCGTTGCCGAGCATTTGATCGAAGCGACCAGCTTTCACAGACACGCGTTCACCAAATTTGTGATTTACATAAGCGCGATCGATAGTAGCCGTTGCATTACCACCATTAGTCGCATCGCCAAATTCAAAGTCCCCAGAAGTTACGCGAACGACAGCGTCTGTGCGGTCATTCACCTTTGCGTTGAACTGAATGCGAGCACGCGCGTCGAATTGGGAACCTTTGCTGTAATCGCCCACAGCGTTTACATAGTTACCATCTTTCTTTTGGGAACCAAGATAACGAAGACGCATATCGCCGGTTACTTTCACATTACCAACGCGGTCCTCTAAACGAGCCACGCGAACGCCCAAGTTATTCAATTCGTTAGAGAATTCATCAGCCAAACGGTTAATCAAGGCTTGTTGTTCCGCATTCGCACGATCTTGGTTAGCAAGCGCCTTCGCTACCATTTGTGCTACTTGGAAACGAGTAATACCATTTTCGCCTCTGAAAGTCCCATCTGGATAGCCAGTGATGATGCCAGTACTAGCCAATTGAGACACGGCTTGGTAGGCCCAAGAATCAGGGGTTACATCGGAAAATGGGTTTGCTGCAAACGCAGTTGTTACACCCAACACAGCTGTTGCTGCAAAGATAGCGGCAAATTGTTTTTTCATAACTATACCTCTCTCCAAAAAAGAATCATACACATCTGCAATTCGGCCCTACTAACACTGTATCTCCCTAACCCCTTATAAGTGATAACCATTATATACAGAATATAACATAAGTATAACATACTACAACAAATATTTTATATTTCAGAGAAAAGTTCATTGGATTTTCATAGGATTGTAAAGGTAACCTCAACACCTGTAGAAAAACCGCAAATATAACAAAAAAGATGACGAAATATACATTTTGCCATCTTATTTCGCCATCTTTTTGCATTGTATTAAGTTGTGCCAATCTATTGAATTAGAATTGGTAATTTAACTCTACGCGGTAGTAGTTAGCCAAGGATCGCTTATAACTAGCAAGTTCAGGTTTTGTTTTACCTTTGAACCCAGCATATACGCTAAGGCCTAAATCATCTTGTAATGCATAGTCCACAGTACCAAGCCAACCCTTATAGCCGTGGAACCATAAGTGACCACCATTGTCAACTTGTGTAGAATCATAGGCAAGGTTCCATTTAGAGGATACAGCGCCCATCTTCTCATCAATATTGAAGTATTGGGCTTTCACATCCCACGTGCCCTTTTTAGCTATATCATAATGACCATAGCCTGCACCGGCAGTCCACCCTGTGCCGCGGTCCGTATGAGCTGCTTTCAACCATTCGCCTCCAATCCAAACCTTATCAAAATTAATATCGGTATGGAAACCATAGAACTTTCTAAATGTGAAGCCCATATTATATGGTGAGTTCATACGAGCATAGAAACCACCCATGCTAATATGTTTATTTGGCTGACCTTTGAGGCTAGCATAGGTAACGGTATCATTCATATCGGCGGAGGTATTGGTAAACATTCCTTTTAAGAAATAGCCATGGGCCCCTTGGAATTGAATTTTATCGTTACCGATGTTAATTTGAGCACCGTCAAATGTATCGTCATAGAAATAACCATTGCCGATGACTTGGTTAAAGCGACCTACTTTTGCAGATACATATTTGCCAAATCGATGATCCACATAAGCGCGGTCGATGTAAGCTGTTCCAGTCGATTCACCTGTATTATCATCGTAAGTATTACCAAATTCAATAGAATCGGTCGTCATACGCACTACCGCATCAGTCTTGTCATTAATTTTCGCATTGAATTGGACACGTGCACGCATATCAAATTGGGACTTTTTGCTATACTCCCCTTGGGTTCTTATGAAACCATCGTCCGTATCTTTAGTACCAAGATACCGCAACCGTACATCGCCAGTTACTTTCACATTGCCCACGCGGTCCTCTAAGCGGTTAACGCGAACGCCCAAATTATTCAACTCATTGGAGAATTCATCGGCTAGACGATTAATCATCGCTTGTTGCTCTGCATTTGCACGGTCCTGATTAGCCATGGCCTTTGCAATCATTTGGGCCATTTCAAAACGGGTAATATCCTTTTGGCCTTTGAAAGTCCCATCTGGATAGCCATTAATAATGCCCGCACTCGCCAATTGAGACACAGATTGATACGCCCAAGAATCTGGCGTTACATCAGAAAATGGATTAGCTCCGAAGGCAGTCGTTACACCCAACACGGCTGTTGCTGCCAACATAGCAGCCAATTGATGTTTCATAAATACCTCTCTTATACAGAAACTATATGTTACACACGCTGTAGTCGCATGAATCAGTATATAAGTACCCTCGTTCCCCTTATATACGCATCATACAACCATAATATTACTTTCTAGTATAACAATGAGAGATAAATAATCGATAAGCAGAGAATAAAATATTCATATTATTTTCATTTTTAAGCAAGTATTAAATGAAAAAGCTGTCCCCAAATATGATTAAATCACATTTTAGGACAGCTTTATGATGCATTACATAAAGATTATATGTCACATGTTTTTATTCATACAGAATCATGTAATATGTCATCAATAATTTGACCTATATTACTAGTAATTTTACCTTTGCAATCATTAATATCTTGATTCAAAAAGCGCTCTTCTTCTATAGCAATAGTAACAAACTCAGCTAATTTACCTATTGCAGTATTACTTTTTGAATCTACACCAGCCCGTTCTTTTAATATGGTATAGGCTAATTTATTCTTTAATCCTTTTGGGGATAAAAATTCCGAAGCATTTGGCACAATATATTCAGAAAATCCATTTTCGTAATGAAGCAATAAAAATAATTCAAAACAAGGATTAGTAACACCTACAACAAATTTTTCTTGCCTAGCATTTTCAAGAATATCAGAGTAATGAGGTTGCCCACGTTCAAAAACATCTGCATCGAATACGACGACAATAGTGTCTCTTTCACCGTCAAAAGAATCTCTAGTTTTATACTCACTCCCAAATTGAACTAATCGTTTAGGTGCGGATATACCCACATCACCTTCGGTTCGCTCTAAAATGCTTATATCAATAAAAGGATGTATGCCTAACTTTCTTCGAATTTTCATTAAGTGCTTAAAATAGGCTACTTCCGTTACACTACCTTCACACAAAAATATATACTTCTTTAAAGGTTCTATTTCTTCTTTATCATCTCGTACATTCCAATTAGAAAATTCTCGAAGGCCCATAATTACTCTCCTTTAATGGACACAATAGAAGATAACACTGGTATAGCCCCATATCGCCCTTCTAAATAGGCTTTACTCAATTTGGTATCATAGCGTTCCTTGAATTTAGCAAGAGAATAAATGTGACTACAGTTTTCATGGTCTCGTTCTATAAACCAAATTTCATCACGTCTAAATAATTTTAAATCCATAATGCTTGATTCATGAGTAGTAAATAGTAATTGCGTTTCAGAATTCTTATGAGTTTCCATAAACAGTCCTAGGAAATGTTTCGTAAGATTAGGATGTAAGCTACGTTCTAATTCATCGATAATATACACCATATGATCTTTATTAGATAATATTAAATCCAATAAATCAAAGATACGTTGTGTCCCATCAGATTCTTCTTTGAAAGAAAAATCGAATGGTGATTCACCATGGTGTAAACATAAAGTCGTAATGTCAGGATGTTCTATATCTTGAAAGTCTATAGCAAAAAACGTATCATGACTACGCATCGTCAATTTGCCACCTTTGAATTCTGTAGTACTTAATTTAATTTTCTCTATCAAATTATTATAGACTTCTATCGGTAAGGACTGTTTTAATTCCTCTTGTGTAATTTTTTTTATCGCCACATTACTAATACCGGTATCAAAATCAGCAAGTAACTCGCTAATTTTTTCTAGTGAGCCTTCTTGGTAGTAATATGAAAAACTATTGAGGATTGTGTTCGGTGTAATAATTACAATATGGTTACACAACCAATCATAGATTTCAAATAAAAATTCTAAGCCTTTTAACTTATTGATATCTTTACCATGATTCATAACACCTAAAAATAAACGATTTTGTTCTTGTTGAGCAAAATCTTCGGCGTATATGGTAAATCGATTTACAGCATCCTTTGTTAGCTTTAAAGATCCCAACGTAGGCATTGCATTCTCTACTTCGAATAAAAGCTTAGCAGACCCATGTGGCCGTAATTCATATAGCCATTCTCCCGTTATTCTTCCTTCAGATAATAATACGGAAAAACCATATGCATAAAATTTCCCATTAAGTGTAAATTGTAACTCAAATTCACTATCTGTATGTTCATTTTCCGCTTTTGTACGAGAAAAAAATAATCTTGATTCAAAAGATAATCCATGTTGCAAAGTCCACTGCATAAATTGCAAGATTTCAACCAAATTAGATTTTCCTGATGCATTAGCACCATAAATAACAGCATTCTTTAATATTTTAGTATCTTTAATTTTCCGAACATGATCTGTATGAGTTTGAATCTTACTAGAGGATATCATTGATAAACGTTCTGTTTTATCAAATAATTTAAAATTACTTACACTAATATTTACTAACATAATTCACCTCCAACTACTCTCATCATACATAAACCAAACATATTTTTCAATATTATTTTTCTTATTTGACGAAAAAATCGTTAAATAATATATATTTTGCAATATAAATAATCAACTATTTACTTTTAACAATGAAGAAGGTCTGTAAGTAAACTGCATTAAAAAACGCATCTATTACAAACCCATTTCTACATAGAAATATATAATTCCTGCCTAAATAGAAAATTTATTTCTTATATTCTTCATCCCGAGAAGAAATTAACTCATTAACCAAAAGAAATAATATATTAATACTATTATCATCCAGTACATCCATTATTATCTTCACTAAAATTTCTCTTAAGTCTTTTGAGTTAGTACTCCCTTGTAACATATTCAAAACAGGTATTGCCTGCTTAAGATAAACTTCATAAATCTCATGTTCTTTAGCTGTATCCTTTACATATACATTAAAATCATTTGATGTCCAAATCTTATCATATGATGGAAAGTTAGTATTCAATAATATAGTTGTACTATGTAAATTACCGCTAGGTCTAAATCGAAACCGTCTTTGAAGATGTTCATGCTTTATGACTTCAATAGAAGAATCACAATATTTGTGTAATGTATATAAACCAATTCCAATTATCCTAAAAATAGTATCCGCAAAATCTCTTGTCTGTTCCTTTTTAGGAAATTCTCCTTGATGAACAATATGATTTCTAAATTTACGATGCGTATCTTTAAGAACAGGTGGCTTTTCTATTGAGGTTAACTCAATAAATGTATCCTTAAATAAATCTTCTTGTCTTTTACTCCTATCTTTAATAGATAACCAAATTTCTTCATAAAACTTCTCACTACTATACCCATTATGATGAAATACAACTTTTAAAAAAAATTCGTAAAATCGTTCTAATGCTGCCGCACAATTAATCACACAGGCCCTAAAGTTATTTTCTAGAAATTCGTGAATTGCTAGTTTATATAACATTTCAAAGCGTTCTATTTGTAGTACACAAAAGCATGGATGACCTTTTGAACAAGTATATTCATATGTAATTTGATTTGTTATAATAACGTCTCTTTGCTCAATAGAGGGGATAAAATTCCCATTTTCTCTATTTTCTTGATCACATTGAGGACATGTAAATGGAAGTTTCATATAAAAGATACCTTTTGATTCAGAATTAATAGTATTATAAACTAAAAGGCTGCAACAGAGTGTGGTTTTACCACATTCTAGTTGCAGCCCTTTGTATATTCTTAAACTACACTAATCTATGAGATTAGAATTGGTAGTTAAGGTCAACACGGTAGTAGTTGGATAATTTATCGTTAGTACCTGTTGCTTTATTTGTTTTGTTGTTGAAGCCATAGTATGCAGTCAAACCAACATTGTCTTGCAATGCATAGTTAGCAGTTGCCAACCAGCCTTTGAATCCATAAAATGTAGGTTTTTGACCGAAATCATACGCAATATCCCATGTAGAGGATACAGCACCCATGTATTGACCAAAGTTGAAGTATTGAGCTTTTACATCCCAAGTACCTTGTTTAGCTTGGTCATATGCGCCATAACCGATACCTGCTGTCCAAGCAGTACCTTTGTTCATACCAGCGCCTTTAACGTATTCGCCACCAACCCAAACTTTATCAAAGTTTACATCTGTACTGAAGCCATACAAGTTTTTGAAATCTGTATTATCAAATTTATGTTTATTATTGCGTGCATAGAAACCACCAAGGTTAACATGTTTATTCAAATCACCTTTGATGCTTGCATATGTAAATGTATTATTTTCTAATTGAGTTTGGCCTTCAGCTGCACCTTCTACTGCATAACCGTAAGCAGCTTGGAATTGTACTTTATCATTGCCTGCGTTGAATTGAACACCATCAAAACCATCATCATAAATCAAGCCATTACCGATAGTTTGATCGAAACGACCAGCTTTCACAGATACACGTTCACCAAATTTATGGTTTACATAAGCGCGATCGATGGAAGCAGATGCAGTACTACTAGCATCACCCAATTCAAAATCACCAGAAGTCATACGAACAACAGCTTCTGTACGGTCATTTACTTTTGCGTTGAATTGAACGCGTGCACGAGCGTCAAATTTGGAATGTTTGCTGTAATCACCATCAGCAGTTACATAATGGCCATTTTTTTCTTGAGCGCCAAGATAACGAAGACGCATATCGCCAGTTACTTTCACATTACCAACACGGTCTTCCAATTTAGCAACACGAACACCCAAGTTATTCAATTCGTTGGAGAATTCATCAGCCAAACGATTAATCATAGCTTGTTGTTCAGCATTAGCGCGGTCTTGGTTAGCCATAGCTTTTGCTACCATTTGAGCCATTTCGTAACGAGTGATATCATTTTGGCCTTTGAAAGTACCATCTGGATAACCATTAACGATACCAGCTGCTGCCAATTGAGAAACTGCTTGGTATGCCCAAGAATCAGGAGTTACATCGGAGAATGGGTTAGCTGCAAATGCAGTAGTTACACCCAAAACTGCTGTTGCTGCAAAGATTGCTGCGAATTGTTTTTTCATAATACAATACCTCTTCTTTACACTAAAAACAATTACTATACAATCTTGCAAAGCAATACGCTTATCCCTATGTGTCCATGTTTCCATACAAATAATACGTATACCTTTACAAGATATACGTATACTGTATCATATAGAGATTAAATATCATTTAAATATTCATGAAATTTTCATTCATTTTTATTTTATCGGTTACTTACTTCTTTCAATAAGTTTCCCCATTGTCCCCAAATGGATTCAGGGCTGAATTGTTTCATACGATCACGTCCGGCTTGGCCCATGGTAACGCGAAGGCTTTGATCTTGCATCAATCGTTCCAAGGCCTCCGTCAATGGTGTTACCCCATCATCACATAAGATGCCTGTTTCCCCATCGATGATGAGTTCATTAACAGCAGAGCAAGATTTATAGCCAATTGCTGGCAAGCCCATGCTCATCGCTTCCCCCAGTGAAAGCCCAAATCCTTCATAGGCGCTGGGGAATGCAAATATATCTGCCTTAACGAGTACACTTGGTACATCGGTTGTCGTCCCCATAAAATGAACACGATCTCCAAGTCCCGCTTTGGATACAATCATATCCAATTCTTTCTTGTAAATCTTGCGGTCCTCTTGGCCCCATAATTCGATATCCCAGTTTGGATACTTCGCGGCCAATGGTGCAAATGCCTCAATCAATAAATGTGGTCGTTTATGATTCTTATCGAGTCGCGCTACAAATACGATTTTATAACGATCTTTTACCTGTGAAAGCTCCGCCTGCTGTGCATATTGTGGAATGGCATTGCCGATTACAACAGTCTTAGCATATGGCAAGTGGTTTTTAATATGAGATTCAAAGGATGGCAATAATACTTGATTTACCGTACTCTTTGCAACCGCTTCAACCTCCTCTACAGGATAGGTATTAAAATAATCCTCAGGGTCGCCATGGCTCATGGTGATAACAGGAATATTTGTTTTCAAATCCAGCAATAACGCCTTTGATGCTGCCGGTTGATATGACACGATTACGTCCGGCTTAGTTCGATCTAATACAGACTGAAGATGACCTAATAAATACTTCTTCGTAAACTCATTATTCACACCACGAGCTTTACGCTTATCAAAAGCACGCAAAATCTCCCGTTTTGCCTTATACCAAAGAGGAATAGAATGACTTTCACCCTCATAATGACATAAATCATATGCCTCGATGCCCGCATCAAGAGGATAATAAAAATCTCCTGTCTGCACATCGCTATACACAAGGCTCACCTTGTGCCCACGGCGCTGCATCTCATTGGCAAATGCAGCCGTCACCTTAGCAAGGCCACCTGTATCGCCTACCATCTTTGTTAAATTTGCTAATAAAATACGCATTACACTCACCTTTTTATTGCTATCCCTTAATCATTATTTTTATATAAGATGATAATTAAGTTTCAAAAATAAGTTTTTTTGAAACTTAGTACTCATTAAGTTTCAAAAAAGAGCATTTTAGAAACTTAGCATGTCCTAAGTTTTTAAAAATGGTATTTTAAAAACTTAACTCAATATATTAACCAAACTACTAAATATATATTTGCTTTTTCTTTCAGATCCAACTCTACTTAAATATCCTTTTTCAGTTAATAACTTCAACGTAGAATATACTGCAGTTCTATTCAGTTGCGTATTCTCTATAACTTCAATCGGCGTAACACGTAACTTATCAAATATATAATCAATTATTTGAATATGTTCTGTTTTCTTAACTTGCTCTATCATTTCTTTATATAAATTTATAATTGAAGTTGCAGCACTAATATGAGCTATACTCTCATCCTGAACACCTTGCAAGAAGAAAATAATCCAATCTCGCCAAGCATCTATATATTCCCGTGAATCAACTTTTGATTGTGAAATCCTATGTAAGCATTCTTTATACATTGCATCATTATTTACAAAATAACGACTAATATAAAACACAGGGAAGGTTATAGCTCCTTTTAAAAATAAATATAAAGGAATAAGCAAGCGACCTACTCGTCCATTTCCATCTTTAAATGGATGAATCATTTCAAACTGTGCATGTATAATAGCTATTGTAATTAAAGGCGTAATCTCATCAGCAACATTCATATAGTCAATTAAATTCTCAATATATTCATTTGTTAAATGAGGTGGAAGCGGTGTAAAATATCCTAAAACACTATTAGCAATATAATTTTGTTCTGTTTTAAATTGACCAGGTGTTTTATTAAAACCACGAACATTTTCAGATAATAGAATTTGATGCAATGAACAAATCATATTCTTAGTAATGGTAGTATGTTTTTCTTTAAATTCTGAAAATGCAAATTGAATAGCAGCGACATAATTTTCAATCTCTTTTATATCATTCTTAATAACATCTGTTGTTGGAGTATTATTAATAACATCTTCAATCGTAGCAATAGTTCCTTCTATTTTAGAGGATAAGACGGCCTCCTGCATAGTTAATGCAGAAATTAAAATATCTGGATTAGGAATATTTTGTAAGTAACCAATAAATTTAGATAGAGAAGACTGCCCTGCTACTGCTTGTTTGATGAATTCAGATGATGTTAATAACTGCTTTGTCACTGATGTAATAGGTAATTTATCAGGTATATGAGGAATAGGAAAGTCACGTATTGGCATTTAAACCTCCTAGGATTATATTTAATCATTAAAGACAAATTTATAATTTTACTTTCTTAATAACTGTTCTAATATAAGTACCATAATATTAGCTAATCTATAAGTATACTTTAAATGTATTAAAGCACTATATAAAAATATAGAGGTAATAATTAGATAAGTCTGTATATATAAAAATTCAAATGTAGCTTTAAAATTTAAATCAAAAAGAATAAGGAGTATGACTGATGAAATAATAGACACAAAGCCAGAAAATATAGCATATCTAAAATACTCAATTAAATTTGTAATACGATTCCTTGCTTTTATAGGCATAATTACATCATTATCAACAATACCTATTAATATTCCTAAAGCAGTAGTAATAAATCCTACTAGAATAGTAACAATTGTGATGATAGAATTTACTAATGATATATTTACCGGATCATTCATAATATCGGAAACAAATATTAATCTACAATATAATATTATATATAAAAAGAAAAATAAGCCAATGAATTTAAACTTACCTTTAATCCTTGACATAATACTATCAACCCCTTGATATCTCATCAATCCTATCATCAAATACACCAATAAAAGTATCATAAATACGTTCATGAGAAATAGGATTGCTTTTAGAGTATATGATTTCTATTCTATCTTCTAATTTTTGTTCTAAAAAATCTATTTTATCTATTGGACTAGTTTCATCTTTACGATATGTAACTTGTGCTTTTTTACAATTAGGGATTACCCTTATATAATCAATAAAATCTTTTGCTCTTGCAATTAATCCATTTCCCTTAGCTGATGTCCCCATACTACATTTAATAGTAATCCGTTTAGCACCAAAAGTATCATAGTTTTCAATAACATCTTCTAAACTAGAGTTATCTAAATCATAACAAGAAATCTCAAAACTTCTTAAAATAGCATCATTGGGTATACTTCTTGAGGAAATAATAGGGTCAAATTTAAATTGAATACCATCTCCCATATTTTCAATTTCTTTATATGAAAAATAGTCTTCAACTTTTGACGCACTAACACTAAAAAAATTTCTTTGTATACCTATAATATTATGTTTTGGAGAATATACTATCGTCATATCCTCCCCAATATATTCATCCGCCTCAAGAATTATTTCTTTAAAATCTCCATCTGCATCTAATCGTCCTGGTAAAGCTCCATCTCTAACCTTAACAAAACTTATCTTCCAATAACCATTAGCCTCTTTTGATAATGATTGTAAAATAATTCTATTATCATCATCATTATTATATGTCCATGTCCGTTCACTATGATTCTTGCCTTTCAACTTTTCCAATAATAACTCTAACTTACAGTTTGAATCTACCACGAAATTAGCAAGATTATTACCTTCTGTACACTTAACAAAATAGTAATGAAATTTTAAAACTTGTTTTTTATCTGACATTAATACTCACCATCTATTTTTATAACGAACATTTGTTTTAATTATATCAAATATAATTAAATTAAAATAGAGAAATCTCACTCCACTACATATTTATCATTATTAGCCCCAGGTATCTTCACAACCACATTAACAGTGCCATCTTCCAAGCATTCAAAATCTGTTACTTCATTAGGCTCCATCGTAATAATACTGCCAGTGCCATATTCTATGCCGTTCATTTTTACACGACCATTTATGATAACTGTATATTCTGTAGCAATTTTATGGTAGTGATGGCCTTCATAATCGCCTTTATTATATCGTTTTACGGCTACTTCACAGTCATTTGTCTTTAATAAGGAAGGTTCAAAGTTACCAATAAACCAACCACCAATCATCTTGTCTAAATTATCAATCTTCATATGTATACCTATATATAGTTAAATTTATTCAATAATCTAACCATATCCTTTTTTATGCTTATAACAAATAAGGCGCCACACAGGCGCCTTTTATTATTTATTTACTTTGTAAGCTCTTATTATATTCCATAATATATTCAGCTAGCTGATGTTCTGTTTTCAATGGATGGAATTGCGCGCTTTCAATTTCTTTTACCATAATGTGTTTTTGTCGTAGAATCATCTCATTTAAGCTTTGGCTAATATAGAAGTTACCATTAATCAAACGATCTTTACGGATAACATCTTTAGCACAACCTATAAAATCAGATCCACATTTAAAATAATAAAACGAAATAAGAGCATGTCTACTAATTGGTGTTTTCTCAGAGAATTGAGTTGGCTCACCATCAGCATTAACTTTTACAAAAGAATATCTAGGATGTATCGAATTAAAACATACTACACCCGCATCAACATGATTATTTCTAAACTCATCAATAATAGCTAGACCAGATGCATCCATGAAATCATCAATAGCCATAATTAATAATTCTTTGTCAGTATCAACATATTCGCTAGCTAATAAAGCCGTACAGATTGCACCCTTTGTCATACCTGTAATCGGTATAATCTTAGCATTAGGTACTAATTGAGAAATTACACTGTTCGTATTATATTGTTTAATTTCTGTTTCTTTCATACAGAAAATAATAGATTCTGGATGTAATGTTTCGGCAGATTCAATTTGTTTTTCTAAAATTGTTTTGCCCTTAACTTCGGTAAGGTATAACGGATAATCTTCCTTATTTTTATCAGAGTTGCCTCCCATTAAAAATAGAATATTCATACTACACCCCCTCAATTTGATCAATCCGATCCTTAATCGCATCATAATTAACATCATCCACAGTTCGAATTGTCATAAGATGTCCATTACTTGCTAAAGCCGCTTTAATGCCATTATCATTGTCTTCACAAATTAAACATTCATCAGGCTGTAACTGTAGCTGCTTCATCGCCGTTTGATAAATTTCAGGATCTGGTTTTGGCTTTTCTACGTCCTGATTAGAGATAATAAAATCTAAATATGAATCTAAACGTGCATATTCCATCATCATCTCAATCGTCATGCGGATGGAATTGGAACAGACTGCAATTTTATAACCTTCAGCTTTCAATTTAGATAATGCAAATTCATGATTAAATCGTGGCCGACAATTTTCATAAATCATGCGTGTCGTATACTTTTGTTTCATCTCATTGATAAAACTATGTAAGTCACGTGGTAACCCCTTTTCAATTGTCAATTTCTCTAATTTTTGACGTGTTGAAAGCCCATCATACATTGAGAGATGTTCTGCTCTTGTTATTGTATAGCCAAATAAGCCTAGCGCTTGATTTAAAGCCTCATAATGCCATTCTCTAGCATCAATTAGCACCCCATCCATATCAAATAGAATGGCCTTTATTTTCTTCCCCATAGAAAAACTCCCTTGCCGTTTCCGGATAATCAGTACACAACATTAATGAGTCTGAATCCAAATGCTTGCACTGCTTAATAATACTCCACTGTTCCTTTACATCACGTTTATGTAAATCTGCAGATACGATACATACCGATTTTCCCATCTCTAAATATGTATCAACTAATTTACTATCATACCAATCCGAATTAAAACAATCTAACCATATACCTTCCGCTTGATCTAATAATACTGCTGGTGAAAGTATATCCGATAACCCTGTAAAAACAGTTAGTTCTGTTTTTAATTGCACTACCATATCAGGAATAGACATATCAAAGGTAAAATAATTCGTATGATTATATTTCTTTAACAAACGAAGAATTTCATTAGCCATACCATCTGCTTTTATATTCAAAGCCAATGGTAAGTTACGTCCATCCATGATTTGTAATAGTTCCTCAAATGTTATTTCATTACCTTGAGGCATATCATGTGAAATAACAAGTTTTCCCTGTATATCGCGTATATCAGTCTCTGTGCCATATCCCAAATCAAATGAGCGATGGAATGCTACCTCTTGATTACGTTCTTCCTCAGATTTCCAATAACCGCGATGAGATAAAATAATCATTTCATCACCTTCATTTTAATATGTTGAGAAACCGGATGTTGTAAAAAGAATTCTAAATCTTTTGGGATTCCTAATCCATACATACCATTGTACTCCTCGCCAATCCCATAAATGCCAATTTTCTTACCTTCTTTAATCAAATAGTTATAAGCAGGACAAGTATAGAACTCACCATTTACACGAATATCATCCGCAATCATTTGATTAGCTGCACGTACTAAATCACGACCATGCTTAAAGTTAAAGATTCCTACAGTCGCATCTTCGGAAATTACTTTTTTTTCTGCAGTTTCAATAACGAATCCATCTTCATTAGTGCGCGCATAAGACCATTTAGGATCATCTGCTTTCATCGTCATAATCATGCCATCTAAATCACGCTCATTCATAGCATCTAGATACTCATTGATATCAATATCAATATATTGATCGCTATTCGCATTCATCAATGGTTCGTCATTATCAAAGAATTTTTGTGCCAACAAAGCTGTACACACTTGTCCCTCAGTAATACCATTGATACCAATTATTTCAACATTTTTAGCATATGATTTCAATTTAGGCACTAAATCATACTGATCTATATGTGCTTGTTGTGCCACAAAGATAAAACGATGTTCGCACTTAGGTGTCAAATTATCTACTACCACCTTAATCATAGGAACTCCATGAACTGGAATTAAAGGTTTTGGTAGAGTATATCCCGCATTAGCAAAACGAGAACCTCGTCCAGCCATTGGTAATACAATGTTTAGCATATTTCCCCCTACATTATTCAGAATACGATCTCCCTATACAACAATCAATTTCAAAATTTAATAGATTAATACGAATAGAAAAAATTTTAATTAAAATATACTCTAATAAATGTATTTTGATATAATTTTTTCTCACTTTTATTCTGATAATTTGTTTAATCCAATCTTTTCGTTTTAAGGGTCTAATAATTTTCCAACTAGAATACTTTACTTCATAAAGAGTATATCCTAGTGATTTAATAAGTTCTACTAATTTAAATTCGGGTGATGTTTTAATTACTCTATTCTGAGATAAATTATTAATAATATTTGGCAAATTATGTAATACATCTAAAATAACCTTAGGCCGCCCCCAATAGAATAAATCAATAGCTTTTAAATATTTAAATCCACAACTAATCGGTAGTATATTATTTCCAACAGTCATAAAAGCCTTATTAATTTCATCATCTTTTAGTACAGATATATATTTATCTAAATCAAATTTTTCTAAGATTACAATATCAGGTCGTATCATAATAACATAATCATATGTTATATTATTTCTTATAGAATACTGTTTGCAAAGATCAAAACTTGTTTTCATGCTATGATACATTGATTTAAGTCCAAATAAAGACATTTCTATTTTATCTATATCAACAGTAATAAAACCTAAGTCTTCTATAATTTGCTCTTCAACCACTAAATCTTTAAATTCACCATATATTTTAATAATCTCTTCCTTAGAAACATGTCCCTTAATTTCTTTATTCTCATGCCAAGTTTTTGTCTTATGATTATATTCTGACCATGTATGCATAAACAAATCACAATCATAATATTTTAATAAATTTCTTTTTATATATACTGAACACCGTTTAAATGTTCTTAAATGTCCAAAAAAACAAACTGCAACTTTCATAATTACAAACCTTTACATCTAATCATAATTTATATTCTTTCATATATTTTTGTGGTTTAAATAATTTATATCCCCATCGTCTCAAACGATTAGAATGATGCTTATGCATACGCCATAATAGATCTTTTAAACCTAAATTATACTTTCTATAAAAATCATAATGTTTCGTATAAATAGCTAAAAAGCTTTTATCCATCTCATCTAAAGTTGCAGAATCAGACTTAGATGAACAATCATCTCTTTTTCTATATAAAAATAACATCTCTGGTATACGATATACTTTGCCACCATTTTTAATCATGTTAATAAAGCATTCCCAATCCTCCATTTGTAATATAGATGTATCAAATCCACCAACTAAATCAAACAATGATTTGCGAATAAGTGCAGATACATAAATACAATTTGAGCATAAAAAATCTAATAAATTAAACTCTGGTAAATAGAGTTCTCCTGATTTTCGTCCAAAAAATCGTGCTTTTGTATATACAATATCATATCCTTGCCTAGCAATAAATATACATTTTTCTATATATGTAGGATCTATAAGATCATCAGAATCTAAAAATAAAAGATATTCACCCTTAGCCAGTTTGGCACCTTCCATTCTAGCTTTTGATGATCCCCCATTTTCTATTTTTATTGTTGTTAAACGATTATCCATATCTTTATAATTATTAATAACAGAAAAAGTATCATCAGTAGAACCATCATCAACAGCAATAATTTCAATATTTTTAAATGTTTGACCAGAAACACTTTGCAAAGTTTCTTCTACATACTTAACTGCATTATAACAAGGTATAATTACAGAAACTTTGATATCATTATGTGCTTCCATACAACTCTCCTATTTATAATCTCTTTACTAGAAATTTACAAATTCAATAACTTTACCTGCAATCATTTTCACATCTTCTTTTGTTAAATACATATGAAGTGGCATTGTAATAATTCTATTAGACATTCTATGAGCATTAGGACATTTACCATTATCATAAGAATACATTTCATACTCTGTATTATCACGATAATGAACACCAGGATAGATATCATTTTCTTGTAAATATTCAAGTAATCCGTCTCGATTATCTACAGCAATTTCATAGATATGATAAGAGCATTCATCGGCATGTGGTGCACCAATGATTTGAATTTTAGGCTCATTTTTAAACATTTCATCATAGCATCTAGCTAATTCACGACGATATTCATTTGTTTCATCTAAATATTTAAGCTCCACTAATCCAATAGCAGCCATAATAGAATTGCCATGATCTTTATAACCAAGGTATTCTACATCATATTTCCATTTATAAGAACCTTTTGTACCACTATTACGAGCATACGTATCCTTATTAATACCTAACCATGTCAATTTACGGCAAATTTCATCATATTTTTTATTATGGAAACAAATCATACCACTATCAGCTGTTGGTAAATTTTTAACAGCTTGGAATGAATAAACGGCTACATCTACCCCATCCCAGGTACCTGGCATTTGTCCATTCACACGAGTTCCAGCCATGTGAGCCGCATCAAGGATTAACTTAAGATTATGTTCTTTACAAATTTCGATAATTTTATCTAATTGACCAACACGTCCACCATAACCAACAAAAATAACAGCTCTAGTTTTATCATTAATTTTACGTTTTACATCTTCAGGATCTAAACAAAGGTATTCATCTACATCAGCAAAACGAGGTACTAATTTCTCATATAAAACAGCATGATTTGTAGATACAAAAGTAATTGGTGTTGTTATAATCTCATCACCATTTTCCCAACCATTTTCTTTTTTTAAGATTTCTACTGCTAAATGTAAACCAACAGTAGCAGAATTTAAGAAATGGGCATTCTCATGACCAGTATATTCTTTCCATTTATTTTCAAATTCTACTGTTTTAAAACCAAGACCAGTCCAACCAATTTCAAGGCACTCTCTGATTTCATTTAAACATTCTTCTACATGATATTTGGGTTTTAATACTTGAATCGTCATAACTATGCCCCCTCTATAGATATAATTCCATTTTTATAAGAATTCTATTATCTAAACTAGCTCTATCATATTCTTTAAATCCACACTGTTCATATATTTTTAGTGCTGGAATATTATCAGCAAAAACTTCTAACTTTAACTTTTGTAAATAAAATTTATCTCTAGCAACATTAATCAAATATTTTAAAATAAATTTTCCTAAGCCAGGTTGATTATATTTATCTTTATCAACTATAAGTCGACCAAATTCAGCCTCATTATTATTGATATCATAAATAGCAGCAAAACCAATTATATTATCATCATATTTACGAACTACAGAATACATATAATCTTGAAAGTTTTTTAAATACGAATTAAACCATATCTGTTGACTTTCATAAGAAATTTCCTTTTGATAGATAAAATTTTTACGATTAACACTCCTGTTTCGTAAAACACGTAAAATTTCTATATCATCTTTCAGCAATTCTCTTATATAAATACTATCATTCATAGCTATATTACAAGACATTTATATTCCCCACTAATTATATGTTCCCACCATTCTTGATTATCCATATACCATTGAATGGTTTTTTTTATTCCCTCATCAAAAGATGTTTTCGGTAACCAGCCTAATTCATTATTAACTTTAGTAGGATCAATAGCATACCGTTGGTCATGCCCTGGTCGATCTGTAACATAAGTAATTAACGATTCATCTTTTCCCAATGCAGATAAAATCGTTTTTACTACGTCAATATTAGCACGTTCATTATGACCACCAATATTATAAACCTCTCCTACACGACCATTTCTAACAATTAAATCAATGGCTTCACAATGGTCCTCTACATATAACCAATCACGTACATTCTTTCCATCCCCATATACAGGTAATTGTTTATTATTAAAAGCATTAATTATCATCAATGGAATCAATTTTTCTGGAAAATGATACGGTCCATAATTATTTGAACAACGAGAAATCGTTACAGGTAATCCATACGTTCTATGGTAGGCTAATACTAATAAATCAGCAGATGCCTTAGATGATGAGTAAGGACTCGATGTATGAATTGGTGTCTCTTCTGTAAAAAATAAGTCAGGTCGATCTAGTGATAAATCACCATACACTTCATCAGTAGAGACTTGATGATATCTCTGAATTCCATATTTACGACAAGCATCCATTAATACAGCAGTCCCCATAATATTCGTACGCAAGAATACTTCTGGATTCTCAATGCTTCTATCTACATGAGATTCAGCTGCAAAGTTAATAACTATATCTGGTTTATATTGCTCAAATATTTCATATATAGCTTGTCTATCTGCAATATCTGCTTTCACGAAAGAAAAATTAGACTTATCTTTTACAGGTTCTAAAGTTTCTAAATTACCTGCATAGGTTAGTGCATCAACGCATATGATATGGTCCTCTGGATACTTAGCTACCATCATATGTACAAAGTTACCACCGATAAACCCAGCACCACCGGTTACAATAATATTCATATGTTCACCACCCTATTGTCCACTATCAGCCATTGTAAAGGATATCTTATTCTCTAATTCATCAAAAAATGGTGATTTGGTATCCTTCTCAGATAGGATAGGGTTTTCTATTCCCCAATTAATAGCTAATGTAGGGTCATTCCATCGAATACCTCCATCTGCTTCTGGTGCGTAATAGTTATCTGCTTTATACATAAACTCAACATGATCTGTTAATGTTACAAAACCATGTCCAAAGCCACGAGGGATTAGAAATTGTTTTTGATTTTCTTCACTAAGTTCAACGCCATACCATTGCTTATATGTAGAACTATCCTTACGAAGATCAACTGCCACATCGAGCACAGCACCACGAACACATCGTACTAATTTGGCTTGTGCTTTATCCCCATATTGAAAGTGGATGCCACGCAATGTACCTTTTACAGTAGATGATGAGTGATTGTCTTGTACAAAATTATAAAATAAGCCAGCTTCTTCCATAGTTCGCTTATTCCATGATTCCATAAAGAATCCTCTATGATCACCAAAGACTTGTGGCTCAATAATCACAAGCCCTTGTATACCTGTTTCTGTAATCTTAATCCCCATACTATATACTCCCTATCCTTGTATTTGTCCCTCTGCTACACGCCGTAAATGTTTACCATATGGTGATTTGCCATATAGCTTTGCACTCTCTAGTAATTGTTCTTTACTAATCCATTCATTACGATAAGCAATTTCTTCTAAAGCAGATATTTCAATACCAGAACGTGTTTGAATAACTCGAACAAATTCAGATGCATCACTAAGAGAATCCACAGTTCCTGTATCTAACCAAGAATACCCTCTACCAAGAGTGTGAACACGTAAATCACCACGTTCTAAGTACATTTTATTTAAATCGGTAATTTCTAATTCTCCACGATCAGATGGTGTTACCTTTTTAGCCAATTCACAAACATCTTTATCATAGAAATATAACCCTGTAACGGCATAATTTGATTTAGGATATTTCGGTTTTTCTTCAATAGATTTGACTAATCCATTTTCATCAAATTCAACAACACCAAAGCGTTCTGGATCTTCTACATGATAACCAAATACAGTAGCACCACTTGTAGCCTGTGCAGCTGCTTGTAGTTGTTTTCTCATACCGGCACCATAAAAAATATTATCACCTAAAATCAAGGCACAAGAATCTCCATCAATAAATTCTTCACCAATAATAAAGGCTTGTGCTAATCCATCTGGTGATGGTTGCTCTTTATATTGTAAATTAATACCATATCTAGAACCATCACCTAATAATCGTTCAAAATTAGGTAAATCCTGTGGTGTTGATATAATCAAAATATCCTTAATACCTGCTAACATAAGCATAGATAATGGATAAAAAATCATTGGTTTATCATAAATAGGCAATAATTGCTTAGATGTTACTAATGTTAGTGGATATAGACGTGTCCCTGATCCACCGGCCAAAATAATCCCCTTCATAAAACTAACCCCTCTCACTAAGAATAGTAAAAACACACAATTCTTACATCTTAATTATTCGAACACTTGTTTAATAAAGTGCTCCATTTTATATATTGAACGAACCTGCTCACCACCAGTGCTAGCAATCCGATTACGTTCATCTCCATGTTGCATATAATAGTCAATTTTTCTAATAAATTCATCATCAGTTTTATATGTAGCAAAATGAATTCCTGAAACCAATTTAAGATTAGCCTCTTCTTGTTCACTAGATAACAAGAAATTATTATTCCCTATCACTTCAAAAGTTCTACAATTATAACTTTTATGTTCTTTAATATGTATATTGAGATTAACTTTTGTATTTCTATAAATCTCAACTGCTTCTTCTGGCTGTATAAATCGATTTTCTACATATTGTGCTAAAACAGGGTATCGTAATCTAAATTTAATTTTCCCTGTTACTCGTTGATACCAATTATTCCAATGCCAAAAATGACCATATAGTTTTAGATTATATCCTTTTTCCTTACAATGTATTGCTAATCGATTCAATAATTGTAATCGGTAACTATTCTTAGGTACTAAGCCAATAAAAGAAATATCAATGGAACGATTTTTATTACTTTCTACTGGATTCAAACAAAAACTTTCTCCAGCTACCAATGGTACATAATCAATATCTATTCCAAATGTAGACTTTGCATATTCCACATCATCTATTTCAAAAGAAGATACCTTCTTATATTTATATAATCGGTCTTGTCTTAATTCAATACGATGCATAGAATCCCAAAACCACAAATAACAATTATATTTTCCAAAAAAAGATTCTTTTAAAAAATACTCATTTTTATTTTTGAAATCATTAATAACAAGAACCGTATCTGACTGATTCTTTGACATAAATGATTCAAACTTATCTTGTAATGATTTAGTAACCTTATCATTTGGTACAATGAATGGAATCATTTCAATACCTACATGTTTCCCTGCGGCCACTAAATTAGAAGCAAATATCTGAAATGCTGCCTCCATTAATACTACAACTCGCATTAATATACATCCCCTAATTTATTAAAACCCTTACATATTTAATTTTCTAATTAATTTATAAAACATCTATTTCAAATACGCCTTCAAATTCCCCCGAATTTGTTCTTCATATCCATCAAGTAATTCATATCTCTTCCGATATTGGCTACGTTTTTGTGATTTGATTTCTTCAATCGGTTTTCTATATTCTTCCAATGGAATCTTAAAAAACCGTGGATCTTGTGTAACTGTGCCACCAATGTCTTCCCACAATGGATCGAGTTCAGCTACTTTTGCCTTATGGCCACGTACCATGTGTGTATTGGCGTAGAAACCTTCGTCAGATACGGCGTACATGGATTGCACTTTACAGTATTTAGCGAGTTCCCGAATCAAAAATACGATAAAGTTTTTTGGACGATAGCCGAACATTTTTTTTGTTATATGTTTTGCGTTATCGAGGCCATCCTTATACCCTTGGATGGTGCCAATCCACAATGCTGGTTCCCCTTCTAAACCCTTGCCGAGGCGGATGTTCGCATGGTATACGCCCTGATCACCTAGTTGTAACAGAATGGTAAATAAACCTTCCTTACGTTGACCAGTCATAAAGTTAAAGTGTGCCGTCATGTTTAAATCAGCATCTTCCCAAAGTAAAATGCCTTGTTTTAATCCTTCTGGTTTTAGTTCATCCGGATTATATAACATTTCGATGGCCTCAGGCGTAAATACATCTTCTAAAGCTGTAAAGTGATTCTTTACCGCATCAATGCGTTCACGCAAGGTAGATTCTTTAAACAAGAAAATACGGCTCATCAACTCATAAAGGCCTTCTTGTTTATCTAAAATATGTTGATCTGGCGCGTAGCTTTCAAAAAAAGACTTATATTCCATCATCTCTTGCTTGTGGCCTACAGTTCGCAAGAAATGCAAGACTACGCGTCGTGTTTCACGCCACGATTTTTTCCCATAAATAGCTCGACCATTAGCCCATTGGTCCTTTATATATTGAAACATACACTCTCCTTACTTATTCTATACATTAATAATCGAATCCATCATCCGTTTATGTCCAAAGTCTTCATTGGCTTGTACCAAACCTGCCTCATATATGTCTGGATGTTCAATCATTTTGTTTACGAATTGTTCTAATCCAGCGCGAATCGTATCCACTGATGATATGTCTAATCTTTCACCAACATGATAATCGCGCAGCACCTCAGGATTGATTTCAGGTGATACTAAGGCCGGTTTATAGAACCCGATAGCCGTGTAGAGCATAGCGCTCCAGTGATAGCGATACCGCTCGGCACCGTATGGCATTAAGATGGCATCTACATCGAGTAGAGCCTTGTCCCAATCAGGGCCGATAAGGTTCGCATGTAGGAATGAAAGCCCCGGCACGTCCTTGTATTCGTCAGCGATGGCATCGAATAGTTCGCCGTCCTCAGGTTTTGCCGTTGCCCCTTGTACCAAGAGTTCTACGGGACCTGTAAAGGTAGCCGTTTTGAAAGCCTCCAACAAAGGGATAATATTCTTTTCCTTGCGGAATTGACCAAAAAATCCAAGACGAAGCGGCGTATGTGTAGAGAAGGTTGGTGTTTCGCCTGTGGATGGCGTAAACACAGGAGGCAAGATAGGGCGTACGCGCGGTAGATCACTGCGCAGCATATCGTCGCGTAAGGTTATAACATCTAGGTAAATATTCAGATATCGATTGGCACGTTCCGCTTGTTTCAAGAACCGTACGTTTTCACCCTTGCCAATGCCATGGAAAATAAAGTGAACTGGTACCTTTGCATGTTTTAAAGGCGTATCCAATAGTGCTTTTATATAGCGATACGTGGAGGTAGGAATGATCAAAGCATCACAATGATATTCCTCTAATTTCTTGGCAGCCGAAGTAAACCATGCGCGGCGGCGGCGTTCGCGTAATATAGATAAGAACGGCTTTTTCCATTTCGATGCACCTGCATAGGTCACTACCTCTCCGCCCTCAAGATAGATAACGTCAACGCCATAATCAACCTTAAAGGTAAAATTCTCCGGCACCATCAATACCGGTTCATGACCTTGGCGTTTTAATTCATTGATGATCATGCGGTCAAATTCTACCTCATGACCAGCAGGCATAATGATGCTTTCCAAAATGGCTACGCGCATTGTGGTCCTTCCTTTCTCTACTAACACTCATCTGTTATTTAGAATCTATTATCTAGATCTGTTATAGTTTCCCATTGGATTTCAATAAATAATATAGCTTTACGTACTTAATCATGGTATAGAAATAATGGTTCACGGAAAGGATAAATCCCATTTTTCCATCTAAAAAACCTCTATCTAAAATGTACACCTTGAAAAAAGCCCAACTTGGACGGATAAGAATATCCTTTACAAAGGAACAGGATTTTCCGTTTTCCTTATATTTCTTAGCCGCCAATGTCGTATAATTATTGAATTTATTAAAATACTGATGCCAATTATCGTAAGTATAATGATACATTTTGCCATGTAATTTAGCCTCAGGATAGGTGCTGGATATAGTTTCGTGTACAAATCCTTCTATATTCGTGCCTTCTTTTGGCATAAATCGCAACACGTAATCAGGGCGCAACACACCATGAGTGGCCTTATTGTGATGGAACACATTGGACCGTTCAATCCAGTATGCTTTCTTCTCATTCTTAGCCAGCACATCTTGTACTTCTCGTTGTAATTCTGGCGAAATGCGTTCATCTGCATCGAGGAAGAAAATCCATTCGGACCGAGCCTCTTCGACAGCAAAACGTCGTTGTTGAGACCAATCGCCATTCATAGCATGATGTACGACGCGAGCCCCCATAGATTCGGCAATCTCTACCGTTTTATCCGTGCTGCCGTCATCAATAAGAAGTACCTCATCAGCAAATTGTGCGGATGCGATACAGTCTTTCATATGTTGTTCTTCATTTTTAGCCAAAATAATGACCGTTACTGTTGCCATGTATGTCTCCCCTATTGTACATTAGCATAAAATTTCATCATCCACGCCGATAAGGAGCGCCAGTATTCCGCGTCCTGTGCATGGTTATCGATTGGGCGGATGTATTCGGATGGTTCCGCCGTGTAGGTTTGATATTGTCCGTAATCGCCGAGCACATCCCCTACCATGTCGCTTGTGATCCATTGGTATGGCGTTACATGCACATCCGGTTGTTCATCGAATGCGGATGGTACCGCCGCATAATATTCGAACCCTTTTGGCGCGATGGCCTCTATGATGGTTGGCATGATGCTTAGATGCGTGCCAATAGATGCAGGTAGTGATGTTTGTGAAAGCTCTGGATGTTGTATATAAAATACGGTATTACGAATTTCACGCATCGTGTAATCGCGGTGTAAGAAGGATGTATTATTAAATTCACCAAATAGATTGGAATGGTCACCCGTTACGATGAACAAGCTATCCGGGAACTTCGCTTTCATAGCATCTACGAAATCAAAGATGGCCTTATCACAATATTTATAAGTTGCTAAGCCCTTATTGCCATCCTTGCGATTTAAAATGTCATCGCCAACGCCAGGCAAATCGCGGCGCGCATCGAAATCAAGGTACTTATCTTCTAATTTATAGGGACCATGATTAGTCGTAGTATATACAAAATGGAATGTCGGTTTCTCCATATCCACAATGCATTTTGCCGCCTCTTCGAGGAATACGTGATCGTATACGCCAAGCCATGTTTGCGGTGCTTGAGGACCACAGAATTCAGTAGCATTTTCAATGCGGTCAAAGCCTTGAGCCTTGCCGTATTTCGTAAAGTTACCACTCGATGAGTTACCACCGTACCAGTAAATGGTTTGGTATCCTAATCGTTTTATCTGTGCTGCCAGAGCAGTTGGCAATGTATTATTCCAGAAAATTTCCTTTTCATTTAATTCCATGCCGCTATCGTAGATACCGCTTATGAGACTTGAAATAGAAGGACGTGACACATTACCGGCTGGCAAGAAATTAGGCACACACGCCGTATGCACACCAGCCGCAAACTCACGCAATCCTGGACAGATATTAAAATTCATATACAACGGATCCATGGACCACTGAGGGATGCTTTCACCAACAATCAAAAAGATATGCTTAGGTTTAGCAATGCGAGCACCCTTTGCCACGCGTTTAAAGGCATGCAATGGATTATCCAAGGTTTGCCAATCACGGCACGGCATAAGATGATTCACATCCTCTACGAGTTCCTCATCCGATTTCATTTGCGCCGCCGTCAACGGCGTTTTGCGAACCAATTTGAGAGCCTCTAAATCATCGATGGTCGCCTTCGCAAAGAAGATATCCTCCTTAACGATGGTTGGCACCACGTCCCATTCTGGTTTATTGCGGTGATTCAAGGTCCCACCATAGTGAAGCCAGTAGTAAATCACCACATAGAGCGCCAAGAACCCAAAGGCACTTGCGCCGGCTGCAATGTTGCTTTCAAAATGAGGATACGGAATGGACGGAAGAGCCGATAACAATGTGCTAGCACCATAGCTAATGGCCGCCACAGGAATGAATCCGGCGAGTACCCACCATCCCTTGTCTTGATTGAAGAAGATGTCAATGAGGTTTTTCTTATCCGCATGCTTACCATAGTGCAACATGTAGTTATAGGTGTCATTAAAGTGCTTATAGAATTGCATCTTACCTGCAAAGGCAGCATAGATAATGCAACTCAACACCGTATTGAGGACGATGGCTGCTGTCATGTAGTAATCTGGAAAGGCCAAGAATGGCAATGTACCAAGCACAAGCAAAATCAACAATTGATACGCGTTGATATCCATGCCCCACCAAAATCCAAAGGTAAAGCAGGTACGAATGATTTTTCCCTTGCCCTTTAGCGTTTCATATGGATGGTATACGCCGATAAAGATAGCCCTAAAGATAGCACAGAGTATAGGCATCCAGAGGAATAGTTTAATATTTTGTTGGAGGGATAAGAAAAATTGTTCACCCATGATAGTTCCTTTTGTAAGTAAACAAACCCTATATATTCCCTGACAATATCGAGTTCATTTTGTTAATGATATAAATTAAAATATTCCCCTATTGGATACTATCCCCATGTTTTAACCGCCATGCCGTAAGTTCCCGCATAGTTTTCATAGCGTTAGCATATGCTTGCGGCATTTTCTCATCTTCTACATATATGCCAGTCTTATCCATCCACAAACGATGGTTAAACACGAACAGACCTTGATTAAATAGACTTGGCACCATAGCCTCATAGGTTTGCCCTGTACGTCCTACAAGTTCAGCTAATGTTGGAATGATTTGAATACTCATGCCAAATGCATCTTGTGAAAGCCATTCTTTTTTGATGCCTTGTCCATAGAAAATAATCGGAATCGTAGAGAACACATTAGCACTTTGTTCACGAGCAAAGGTAAAGCGTTCGCTATGGTCACCGGTGATAACAAATAATGAAGTTGGATCAGATTGTTCCTCTTTGCTAATAAATTCACCCATCACATGGTCTGCATACCATATGTGGCCCATTTCGTTAATTTGCTTATCCGTATTGGCAATGGAATCTGGCAAGTTCTTACGAACCTTATCCGCATCATAGCCTTCCTTCGCCACATTCACACTATATGGAGGATGATTCGACGTAGTCATGATGACATTGATGATCTTTTCGCCACGATGTTTGTCCATGTATGCATTGATAGCCTTGAACATATCTCCATCGGCTACACCCCAAGCATTTGTTTCATTGCTCGGCATTTCAGATGCATCGTGAAATTCATCAAAACCTTGTTCTAATGCAAAGTTCTTAACATTTTGCCAAGTACTAAAACCGCCATACCAAAATACGGTCTTATAACCTAGTTTTTTCATAACCGGTCCAATACCGAGGCCATACGGTTCTTGTAACATGCCTACGCTATAATTTGGATACATCCCCGTATCCGGCATGCCCGTCAATAACCCGATAATGGCTGGCATCGTACCCGTTCCTTGGGCCAAGGCCATTTGTGTACCCATCGCCTGTGGACTAGCCGCATACTTACGACCTTGCTCTACAAGATAAGCACCAGGTTCGTTGAATTCAGCAAGGAATGGCCACAATCCATAGGATTCGCCGAGAATGATATTAATAGATTGCGGTTGTTGTTGTAATCGCTCTGTTGTTATCGTTTTTGTGAAAGCCTCATCAAATCGTGTACTGCTAGGATTACCGCCAATGGATTGTATTTTTTCATGTAACTCAGCAGGCGTTAAATGAATATCCTCTAATTCTGAAGTCCGTTTAGCAATGGATTTCACACGATATAATGCTTGTGCATCGTCCAAAATCGTTTCATTTAACAGATTAGAATTAAGACGCGCTGCGCTTTCCCAGCTAATGGAATTCGTGTACCCAAAAGCTCCACCAAATCGGAAAAATACGAATAGTACACCAAATCCTACAAAACTTAGAACACCAGTGATCCACTTATTACGCTTAGTGCTAGGTGCCCATTCATATGTGTTGGTATTTAGTACTTTCACTAAAAGCCAAGTGAAAATAATACTAAGCACAATGCCACCAATTAAATATGGTATACCATGGTATTCATTGATACCCGTATTGATAATGGCATGAATATCGTCATGTTTGCCATTGATAAGCATCGCATTATACGAAGAATTGAATATGGTATAAAACGGGATACGCCCCATAAAGAGCAATGTAAAGAAGATGGTAACAAATCCGTACCAAACCTTGCGCACACCTTGGGCCTTCCATTTCGGCCACACTATAGATGGCAATGTAGCAAATAGCAAACTTACAAGGACAATCGATCCAACGGTCTTCAAACTCAACCGAAAACCAAGCCATAAAGACATTAAAATACTGTCCATTGTAGTCGTATCTAATTGAGATTGAAATATAATTAAAAATACGATTCTAAAAAGCGTAAACAAGATAGAAAAGAACAAAAATGCTTTTAATTCCTGTTGAATGCCTTTTATCCAGTTCAACCAACGATTCATACCATTCCCCAACTTTATATACTATACTTCCTACACCGCGGCCCCTTGCACCGCTTGCATTTTCCACAGCCCTTATCCGTAGTTTTCTGTCCGTGGTCATCTATGAAATCTACGGTTAGTCCTTTTTTGTGGACTTTTGAGATTCCTTCTTCAAGGCTTTTTCTAATTTTTTAGCCTTTTTATCCTTCTTAGCATCCTTGTCTTTTTTAGCTTTTTTAGAATCCTTATCCTTCTTGCTCTTTTTGGACTCTTTGTCCTTCTTGGACTTCTTAGATTCCTTTACAAGTTCGAATTCTTTCTTAGACTGCTTGTCTTTTTTGTCCTTCTTTTTATCTTTATCTTTCTTTTTCTTATCTTTTTTATTCTTTTTACCTGAAAGCTTCGCCCATTCTTCTTCTACGCGTTTCAGTTGTTTTTTGATAAGCTTGTCTATTTCCTTTTGTTGTTTAGTTTTATCCTTATCGCTCGAGGATTGTTTGGAATACAACAAGGAATTTACCATATCATAAGGATCTAAAGATGTATGAATATCTCGGTCTAGGGTACTTTCATCATCAATATCTTCGATGTCATGATCTATATCGTGCAACTTAATTTGCTCCATTGCATAATCTAAGTTGTCTTGATTCGACGCACCATAACCCATCGGTTTATCAAAGGAAAGAACATCACCAAACAAATCGCGTTCTAAGCTTTCATAAGAATTAAGCATGCTCATGCGGTCCTGAACGGCCTCAATTTGATTCCACAATTCCATCAAATTCGCCGTATACTGCATGCGTTCCTTAACCTCTAAATAGGCTTGGTGAATAACAAACAGTTCTTTTTCATTAAGACCTTCTTCAGCACCGATTTCTTCAATCATTTGCTGAATCTCTTGATCGCGATTATAACGCTCTACTAAGGCACTGCGAATTTCTTCAATAAGACTTGCTGACACGCGTTCCATACATTCCTCCTTTATGGTATATACTCAGCCCTAATCACTACGATTAATCATTACGAATCAATACATACCATGGTGAATAGAAAAAATAAATTTTTATACTCTCTAATCTATTATTATATCAGAAAATATGCGGATTTTCTGCGCATTTTAGTGAAAGTACGTAAAATTTGACTATCCTTTTATATCATGCTATTCTATGAGTAACAAAGGAAATTAGTATGAGGCAATGTTTTCATACGAAAAAATAGCAGGGTGGCAGCCCTGCTATTTTTTATTGTGCTGGTTACTAACTAAACTATCTATCCAGCCACTTGCAAATATAATATGCAACTATACTTGCTATGATAGATAAAAAAAAGGAAATTAATATCTCCGGCAATGTTTTCACCTCCTTTCTGTTACCAGAATGGAGTAGTAACAATTAGATTATATAATGACTTTATACACTTATCTAGAAGAATAGATAAAACGAAATATAGAGATAATTAAATATTTCTAAAACACATTCACCCTATATACCAATATTCGTTCTTTTTCATCACGTTCTTGAAATAAATCACCGCATTGTATTGATTCTTCTGCTTCAAGGCGCACGTGGTTATTTAGGAAATTCTCTACTTCTTCGTTAACATAATAGAAGAATAGTAGAATTTCTCTTGGATGATGATATAAAGAATCAAAGATATTACCTAGTACGCGTTTAATGGTATGAAGTGCAAAGGGGTTAAAGAAAAAGCATCGATCTGCATTGTCTGGTAATGTATAGGTAGCAGCATCGCCTAGGACAAAGGATACGCGGTTCTTGGCAGCTGGGCTTTCACCATTTACGATGGCCCGTTCATACAAACGTTCATCGTATTCGATACCAATGGAATGGCACCGCGTCTGATTAGCCATAAATATGCTAACGCGCCCCTTGCCACTGCCGTAATCAATGAGGGTATTTTGTTTCGTAATATAACCGCTATTGGCAAGGCGCTCAAGAACGCAATAGTCCGTTGGCTCATACGGATGATGCTCTGCATCCGAACGGCTATCATCACGACCTGCTGTCTTTATTTGTAATATACTTTCCCATTCTTGGTCGGCTACCATTGATACACTCCCAACTATCGTAAATATTGCGCTATGTTATATTGTTATTGTTTCTATTATACTATCTTACAAAATCTACTACTAATTTCCTACTACATTATATTTATCTATCAATAATAAAGATTACCTATTCAATCAATAAATAAAGATTATCTATCTAATATATGTAATTATAAATTACACGAATTCTAATAAATTGCACTAAATTTAATTTTATTATATAATTTAATCAATATTTTGATAAACGCTATAAAATAAGGAGATATGATGAATAAAATCTTATTAATAGCCCTTGTGCTAGGCACACTTTCTACAACAAATGTACTAGCTGCTACTATTTCTAGTACAAGCTCTAACACTGCTACCTCTGAAGTTAAGACTCATCAAACAGAAGCATACGGCATGCAATCTGTGACGGCAGTACCAAAAATTTATGGTGATGGTGAAAAAATAGCGGCTATCATCGTTAAATATCCAGAAGCAATCCAAGAAAGTGCACTAGCGCTCAATACTTTCACGGTAGAAGGCAAAACAATTAACAATATCTATACTAATTCTGTGCCTGAACTAAAAGAAAATTACAAATCTACAGCTAAAGGTTTGCACAATGGTGCCCCTCAAATAGATACAACAGTAGGACAAACAAATACGGTCAAAGCTAGTAAAAAAGACAAAAACTCTAAAGCTACAGCAGCTGATCAATACGTTGTAGTAGAATTTGAATATGAAAACTCTACACCATTCGTTTTAGCACCACGCCCTAATAAACCAAAAAATAATGGTGCTGTAGGCGTCGATGCACCGATGCGTTCCGATCGTAAATTGCCTGATTTAAATGTTACAGTCACACAAGTTCAACCGGTAGTGACTAAAACAGGTACTATATACGGCCCTTCACAAACGAGCGTAATCAATACATCTACGGCATCTACTATTATGGATGAGTTTAAAACATATATTTACACAGATTCAACTACGGGTAATAGCATTCCTTACAATGTATTTTTACCGAAAAACTATGATGCATCAAAACAATATCCTCTATATTTCTTCATAGCTGACTCCAGTGCCAATATCAATGATAATCGCACGGTACTATTCCAAGGTAATGGTGCTACAGTTTTCGCTAGCCCTGAGGAACAAGCAAAACATGAAACCATCATCGTTGCCCCTCAATACACTCAAGATTTAGTAGATACACTTGGTATGATGACTACCGATAAAAATGAATGGACTCCAGGTCTTACCTTAGTAGATAATCTATTACATCATGTCATCGCTACGTATCCAATTGATAAAAACCGAATTTACGGTTCTGGTCAGTCTCAAGGTGGTATGGCAAACATCGCCATTAGCGACAAACATCCTGATTTATTTACGGCTCAATTCCTCGTAGCATGCCAATGGAATACGGAGGAAATGAAAGTATTAAAGGATAAAAAATTGTGGATTCTCGTATCCGAAGGCGATAACAAAGCATATCCTGGCATGAATACAGCTACTAAAAATTGGGCCGACTTAGGCACTAAAATTGCAACCTCTCCTATGTGGGATAGCCATTCTACACCGGAACAATTCGACGCATTGGTGAAAGCTACAGTCGATCAAAAGGCTCCTATTAATTACACGGTATTCAAAGATGGCAACCACATGTACACATGGTCTGTAGCTTATAATATCGAAGGCATTAGAGATTGGTTATTCAGCCAAACTAAGGAAAAATAGACCCTATATAAATGAACCGCCCCCTTAATGTTAGACCAAAAATCTCAACGTTATCAATCATTGTATACATAGATAACATCATTTACAAACGTTAAATAATCATGTAATATAATATATGACAAAGGAAGTCAATGTGTGACACATTTTCACGCAAACGAAAAAGGAGGGTGGCAGCCCTCCTTTTTTTGCGCTATTTACCATATATGATTCGAATATGATATACTAAAGAGTAATATTTCAATTTTCTCATGTGCAGAATTGTATCTCATAAAAAGGAGTATTTACTTACATGGACAGTGATCTGACCTTAGATTTTATAATTATCGTCATTTTAATCATCGCGAACGGCATTTTTTCTATGACCGAGCTCGCCATCGTCAATGCCAAAAAGCGCCGCCTCGAGGAGATGGCCGAGTCTGGCAATGAGCGCGCCAAGAAGGCCTTTGAGTTGGCGGAGAATCCGAACGAGATGTTCTCTACCATCCAGATTGGTATTACCCTAGTCGGCATTTTGACTGGTTTATATTCCGGTGCTACCTTTTCCGCGCCGTTAGAGGACGTTTTGGTGAAAGCCTTTCCTAGTATCGCTCCTTATGCGGCTTCTATTAGTTCCTTCTTAATCGTTGCCATCATCACCTATTTGTCCCTTGTCATCGGTGAATTGGTGCCAAAACGCCTAGCTATCAACAGCCCTGAAGCGATTGCCGTTGTTGTTTCCAAGCCAATTTACTGGCTTTCACAAGCATTAAAACCAATCGTACTATTCCTCGGTGTGTCCACGGATTTTCTATTGAAAATATTGGGCGTTACTGTGAAAGAAGAAGCGCCTGTAACGGAATCGGAAATCAACAAAATGCTCACCGAAGGCGTAGCCATGGGGGCCTTTGAGGAAGAGGAACCAATCCTCGTGGAAAATATTTTCCACTTAGCAGACATGAACGCTGGCGATGTCATGACACCGCGGACACAGCTCAAATGGATTGACTTGAACTCATCCGAAGAAGAAATCATGGAGGTCCTAAAAACGGCGAACCAATACCGCATTCCAGTAGGTGAAGACTCGCTCGACGAATTGCGCGGCGTAGTCAATGTAACCGATGTGATGGTCCAATGCTTACAAGGCGAAAAATCATTGCATCATGTCATCCATTCTTGCTTGAAAGAACCATTGCTCGTACCTGAGTCCATTTCTCTTATGAAATTACTCAACACATTGCGTAATGAAGGCGTTCACGAAACCATCGTCCTCGACGAATACGGCGGCTTTAGCGGCCTCGTTACCTTGCACGACATCATGGAAGAAATCGTAGGCCTCATGCCATCCGGCGAAGAAGAGCGCCAAGAAGAAGAAAACCGCATCGTCGAACGCGAAGACGGCACATGGCTCGTAGACGGTCTACTCGACGTAGACGAATTCAAAGAATTCTTCCACATCGTCAAAGAACTACCACGCGAAGAAGACGATCTCTACAAAACACTGGGCGGCCTTATGAACCTTCTATTCGGTAGAATCCCACGCGAAGGCGACAAAACCACCTGGGACGGATACACATTCGAAATCGTGGACATGGATAATACACGGATAGACAAAATTTTGGTTAGTTATGTTGAACCAGTTGTGGAACAAACAGAAGAATAAAAATGGATGAGAGAACCCCTCTTGAAAGCCGACACGCTACTGCGCTACGCGGAGCCCGAAGTCGTTTTCAAGAGGGGTTTTCTCATCTTCTATTCTACGTTTGTTGCACAACTTTATTAACATAATCTATTGTGGATAGACAGGCCGGGTCTGACTCCGGCCTACGGCCTCCGCAGGGCCAAAGTTGTTTTTGGAAGTCTATTTTTTTATTACTAATATCCTATGATCCTACGTGCTCAAATTTTCATTTCTGCTGTAATTTGCACAACTGATTAAACATAATCTATGAGAGAAACACGCTAAAGCGGGACCCGAATTCGTTTTGGTAGCACCATGTGCCTTTTTCACTCTTACTGTAATTCGCACAACTGGTTAAACATAATCTATGAGAGAGACACGCTACGCGGAGCCAGAAGTCGTTTTCAGGAGGGGTTCTCTCTTCTTCTATTCTACGTTTGTTGCACAACTTGGTTAACTTAATCATCTAAAGCTCTTTTTAGTTCTTCTAACGTTTTATAACTAGGGTATTTCAAATCTCTAGCTATTTTCTTTGCTTCTTTCATTGCTTCTAATGTTTTTTGATTATATACTTCTCTGTCTTTTTCTTGTTTCATAATTCCACCAACCTTTATCAAAACTATTATAACCTAAATTTCTCCCCGAAGGTCCCCTCTCTCCAATTATTAGAAAATATATATGTTTGTATTTTTCAAATTCAGATTTGCAGTAAATAAGGACTGGCTTGTCCCAAAACGACTTCGGGCTCCGCGAAGCGCAGTAGCGTGTCGGCTTTGGGGCGAGCCAGTCCTTTGATATTGCTAAGCTATATTCTTCAAGCCATCAGGCGCAGACCGTTAAGGTAGCTGGAGGTTTTAGGAAGGTGCCTCGTAGTTACTAAAATCAGAAAACATATATATTTTCTAATGTACTTATAGAATTTTTATCTAATATATAGTATTATTTAATTGTATAAAATATATATTTCATAGTAGTTATTGCTTTTACAATAATCTCTATTACGTGTGTGAAGGAGAGGATTATGAATCGTAGTGTATTAGGTTTGACCACGGCTCTGTTGATGAGTGCACTCATCATCGGCGGTTGTGGGTCGAATCAAGATGATCATAATACGAGTCTCAAGGTGCGGACGATCACGATTGGCGAAGAGGCTGGCACGACGAGTGCTGGGTATTCGGGAACTATCAAGAATCGGACGGAAACGAATTTGGCATTCCAGGTGGGCGGCCGCGTGATTAATAAGTTTGTCAGTGTTGGTACTGCTGTGCAGGCCGGTCAGGTGATTGCTCAGATTAATGGCGCTGACACGGCGAGTCAGGTGCAAAATGCGCAAGGTGCTGTTACAGCAGCGCAATCGGCCTACGATTTAGCCAGTACGAATGCTGAAAGATACCGCGCTTTGTACGCTGAGCAGGCTATCAGTAAATTGCAATTGGATCAGGCTGAAAATCAACTGAATGCGGCGAAGGCTCAGTTGCAACAGGCTCAAGCAGGTCTTAATTTGAGTAACAATCAAAATAGTTATACTACTTTGGTTGCTCCAGACAGCGGTATTATTACGGCTCTCAATGTCGAGGCCGGTCAGGTCGTAGCAGCAGGCCAGGCAATAGGTACCTTGGCGGCCGGTCACGAACCTGAGGCGGTCATCGCTTTGCCAGAACAGGAAATGAGCAAAATTCACCCTGGTAGCACGGCAACCATCACATTTTGGGCTTTGCCTGATGTGAAAGTACAAGGTATTGTTCGTGAAATTTCACCGGTTCCAGACCCTGTAGCACGGACGTATACGGTCAAAATTACCTTGCAAAATCCTCCAAAAGAGGTGCAACTCGGTATGACTATTAATGCCATCCTCAATCAAATGGATACAACGGATATCTCCATACCGTTGACGGCGTTGGTGAAAGACAAACAAGGTAATAACGCAGTCTATGTCATTCGAGACAACAAAGCACATCTCGTTCCTATTCAAACTGGCGAATTTGGTAATAATTCGGTCATTGTTAAAAATGGCCTCGCTAAAGGGGATATCGTCATCACCGCAGGAACCCAACAATTACAAGAAGGAACGGCGGTGCATAAATGAAGAAGTTTAACTTAGCCGATTGGGCGCTACGCCATAAATCCATTATCTACTACTTCATCGCCGTACTCCTCACCTTTGGTATATTCTCATTCACCCACATGGGACGTATGGAAGACCCGGACTTTACGATGCGTACCATGGTTGTGGGCGTCTCATGGCCCGGTGCTTCACCGCAACAAATGTCAGATCAAGTAACGGACAAGCTCGAAGAAAAGCTACGAGATTTGCCAGGTGTAGATTATACGAAGTCTTTCACAGATGGTAGCAAATCTGTCATTTATATCAATCTGAAAGAAGATTTGCCATCGAACAAGATTCGTCCCGCTTGGGAAGAAGCGCGAAATATGATCAATGACGAATGGAAATCTTTGCCATCCGGTGTGCAAGGCCCATCTATCAACGATCGATTTGATGATGTATATGGCACCATTTACGCACTTTCAGGTGACGAATTCTCGTACGAAGAAAAACGACAACAGGCGGAAAATTTAAAACGGCAACTCTTATCTGTTCCGAACGTTAAGAAGATCACTCTCATCGGGGTGCAAGAAAAGTCCTTGGATGTAACGATTAACAAGGACAAGCTCGCATCGTATCAGGTGAGCACGCAACAATTATTGACGGCCCTTAAACAGCAAAGCGCCATGGTGCCGGCTGGCATGGTCAATACGGATACAAATAATGTATATTTACGCATTAACGGCGTCTTTGATAGCGTGGATGCGGTCAAAAATATGCCGATTCGCATCAATAACCAAACAATTCGACTCGGCGATATTGCAGACGTAACGATGACCTATAAGGACCCATCCAGTCCTCAATTCTACTACGAAGGCAAGCCGGCCATTGGCATCGCCATTTCCATGGATGCAGGCGCCAATAATATCGAATTTGGTAAGTCTATCGATACGAAACTGAAAGAGCTAAAAACAACGATTCCTGCAGGCTTAAACCTCGACCAAGTGTCGAATCAGCCGCACATTGTTAAGGAATCCATTGGCGATTTCTCGCAATCTTTATTCGAAGCCATCGCCATCGTATTGCTCGTCAGCTTTGCATCCCTCGGCATTCGCACCGGTATTGTGGTGGCCCTCACCATTCCGGTCGTCGTGTCTACGACATTCGTACTAATGTATGAAAATGGCATTTATTTGCATAAGGTTAGCCTTGGCGCCCTCATTTTGGCACTGGGCCTGCTCGTTGATGATGCCATCATCGTCGTGGAAATGATGAGCGTTAAGCTCGAAGAAGGCTTTAATCACTGGCGCGCCTCTACGTTCGCCTATGAATCAACGGCCTTTCCAATGCTGTCTGGCACTCTCATTACCTGTGCCGGCTTCTTACCTCTTGCCTTGGCGGAGGGCATGGTTGCAGAATTCACGAAATCCCTGTCCATTGTTGTCTTCATGGCCCTCATCCTATCCTGGATTGCATCCGTTCTGGTCAGTCCGGTGCTAGGCTATAAAATCATCGAAAATAAGGCCGAGAAACCCGAGTCGGAATGGACTCGTCGCGATCATATCATGCATCGTTTGAAAACCGTTTTTTATGCTCGTTTTGAAAGCCTCCTTCACTGGGCACTAGGTCATCATAAGGCCGTATTACTCCTAACATTAGGGGCTTTCATCTTGTCCTTGCTTTCATTCCCTCTCATCAAACAGGAATTTTTCCCATCGTCGACACGGAATGAAATCATCATATCCATGCAATTTCCTCAAAGCTCATCCATCGATTATACCCAAAACCAAGCTAAATCATTGGATGCTTTGTTAAAGGATAATGAACATATCGACCATTTCACCACCTATGTAGGCGAAGGGTCACCGCGGTTTGTATTGACCTTAGAACCAGAATTGCCACGTGCTAATTTCATGCAAACCATCATCGTTACCAAATCCTTAGAGGATCGAGATGCATTATTCAAGGATTTACAAGATCAACTAAACGATCAATATCCATCGGCGCTCATCAATATGCAATTCGTCCAAATCGGACCGCCGTCCAAATACCCTGTTATGCTCCGCGTATCAGGTCCTGATGCATCTGAGGTTAAAACGATTGCAAATGATGTGAAAGCCAAAATGCAGGAGGATAAAGATTTACATAATATCGCCTTCGATTGGCCGGATACAGAGCCAGTTGCTCAAATCCACATTGACCCAGATAAAGCGCGTATGCTAGGCATTAATAGTTATGCCGTATCGCTTCATCTACAAAGTTTATTATCCGGTACAAAATCCGGTGAATACTACGAAGGAAACCAAACTATTCCTGTTACTTTCAGATTAAGCGGCAATGAAAATCACAACTTGGCGGCACTTTCATCATTACCAATCCAAACAGGAAATGGTTCCTATGTACCGCTCAGCCAAATCGCAACGATTTCTATGAGCCAAGAGGAAGGCATTATTTGGCACCGCAACATGATGCCAACCATTAGCATTCATGCTAATGTAGGACCTGGCGTGCTCGGCAATGCTAAGACGAAAGAAATTTACAATAAACTTGCTGAATATCGTCAAGACTTACCAACTGGCTATACTATTGATCTCGATGGTTCTGCTGAAAAGAGCGTCACTGCTGTACAAAAATTGCTCATGCCAATGCCAATCATGCTCTTTGCAATCATGACGATTCTCATGTTCCAATTAAAGAGAATTGCCCTTATGTTTATGGCCCTATTTACAGCTCCGCTTGGACTCATCGGTGTTGTACTGGCCTTAAATATTACGCGTACACCACTTGGATTTATGGCCATACTCGGCATCATTGCCCTCTCCGGCATGATTATTCGTAACTCCATCATCCTGTTGGACCAAATCGAAATTCACCGCGCCGAAGGACAATCTGCCCGCGAAGCCATCATCAACTCCGCTACATTGCGTTTCAGACCAATCATGCTAACCGCCATCGCGGCCATCCTTGGTATGATACCACTCATGGGATCCGTATTCTGGAGCCCACTCGCCATCGCATTCAGCGGCGGTCTACTCGTAGCAACCATACTAACACTCATCGTACTACCAGTTATGTACGCAACATGGTATAAGGTTAAATAAGTAATATATAATAGATATCTATTATAATCTAATAATTGATTGACTACTAATTCTGATAATGTTAATATAACTTTGACAAGGGAAATAAATAAGTTGCAATGTATTCACGCAACAAAGAAAAAACAGCAGGGTGGCAGCCCTGCTGTTTTATATTGCCTTACATACATATCCCTATTTTAAAATAGAACAGGCCTGTTCTATTTTTTAGGAGCACCATACATACCTTTTTTAAATTAGTACACGCCTGTTCTATTTCTTAGAAGCACCATACACACCTTTCTTAAATTAGTACACGCCTGTTCTATTTCTAAAAAGCACCATATACACCTTTTTTAATTAGTACACGCCTGTTCTATTTCTAAAAAGCACTATACACACCTTTCTTAAATTAGAACACGCCTGTTCTATTTCTTAAGAGACCCTTTATTACATACTAAAAGGCAGCAGATCACAAAATCTGCTGCCTTTTTCTCATCTAAACCTACCGATGGTGTATTTAAGCAAAATAGGATAAGTAGTGTTTCCGAACGACTTTTTTCATTTAGCCTATTGTATTTAATAAGAAAAGCTGAGCATGACTTCTATGCGACTTTGGCCCTGCGGAGCCCGAAGGGCGTAGTCAGACCCGGCCGGTGGAATTTTAAGCAAAATAGGATAAGTAGTGTTTTCGAACGACTTTTGGGTAGGCCTTTAGGCCGTATAGCCAATGGAGTGAGGAGACACTACTTATCCTATTAATATTGATTAAATTACAACGGCCGTCCCATTACATGTCACCATAAGCATGCCATTTTGTGCCCCTACGGTGCTGTATTGAAATGATACGCCAATAACGGCGTTAGCGCCGATTTTGCTAGCTCGTTTTGCCATTTCATCGATTGCTGCTTGGCGTGCACTCATTAAGGAATCTTCATAGCTTCCGCTGCGGCCACCAACGATGTCACGAATACCAGACATGAAATCTTTTACAAAGTTACGGCCTTCTACGACCTCACCAAATACGATACCTTTGTACTCTTGTACAGGTTTATTTTCAATATGCATAGTTGTGGTAATAATCATAATTATATCCTCTCTAATTAACTACAATATATTTTGATTCATTATAGCAAGGCTTTTATAGAAAAACAATCTCATAATGATAGCTTTCATATAAAAACAATAACCTAATACTGCATGTACAAAAAAAGACCTATTCACTACTTTCATAATGAATAGGTCTAATTGTATTGCGTTTTTATTTGTCAAAATCGCGGTCTAGATTTACTTCTTTCAACGGAACGAGTTTAGTTTTGTTGATGTATTTGTAACCTAGGTAAACAGCGAAGAAGATAGGCAATCCGATATACGCAACGGATACGCCGTACCAGTCGATGGTATCGCCTGTGAAAGCGGAGTAGTTTTGACCAGCAATGATGATAACGCATAGGATGAACGCCAAGATTGGACCAACTGGGAACAACCACGCCTTGTAAGGCAATTCTTTAAGGTCTCTGCCTTGTGCAATGAACGCACGGCGGAAGCGATAATGGGAAATGGCAATACCTACCCAAGCGATGAAACCGCAAAGGCCGGAGATGTTAACAATCCATGTATACGCTGTACCTTCGCCGATAAAGCTTGTAAGGAATGCAAACAAGCCAATGGCTGTAGTCAATATCAATGCAGGAACTGGAACGCCGCGTTTGTTGAGTTTTGCAAAGATTTGTGGTGCTTGACCTTCCTTAGCGAGTGCGTAAAGCATACGCGTAGAGGAATAAAGGCCAGAGTTACCAGCACTCAATACGGCAGTTAAGATGATAGCATTGATAAAGCTAGCTGCAAACGCGAATCCAAAACGGTCAAATACGAGTGTAAATGGAGAAATGGATACGTTTTCTACACTGGAATTCAATAGGTTTGGATCAGTGTAAGGAATGAGGAAACCGATAACTATGAAAGCCCCAATATAGAACAATAGGATGCGCCAGAAGATGGAGTTAATCGCTTTTGGCACGTTCTTTTCAGGGTCTTCTGCTTCCCCAGCGGCTACGCCGATAAGCTCAGTACCTTGGAAGGAGAAACCAGCCACCATGAAGATAGCAAGGATGGATTCCCAACCGCCTACGAATGGTGCTTCCCCTACTGTCCAATTCTCAAATCCAGGAGATGTCCCGCCGATACCAAAGATGAGCATAAAGCCACAGAATAGGAATACGAAAACGGTAATAACCTTGATGGACGAGAATACGTACTCGCTTTCACCAAAGGAACGAGTGGACAAATAGTTAAGCCCAAATAGAATTAACAGGAATAATGCGGACCAAACGATGGCCGGTATGTCAGGAAACCAATATTTCATGATGAGCGCCCCTGCCAGTACTTCGGCAGCCAATGTAATGGCCCAGTTAAACCAGTAGTTCCAACCTAAGGCAAAGCCAAAGGCAGGGTCTACATAGCGTTTTGCGTAGGTTCCGAAAGAACCTGGAATCGGCAAGTACGTCGCCATTTCCCCAAGGGATGTCATGAGGAAATATACCATGATGCCGATGAGGCCATAGGCCACAAGAGCACCACCAGGACCAGCCGTACTTACGACTTCACCACCGGCTACGAATAAGCCTGTACCGATGGCACCACCCAAGGCGATCATATTCATATGACGCGCTTTGAGGGATCGTTTTAAATGTTTTTGAGTATTAGAAGTATACTCTACGTTAGTATTCTGATTATCTGTCATGGGTCACCTCTTACAAATCTAGATTGCGCACATATTTTGCGTTATCTTCAATAAATTTACGTCGAGGTTCAACCTTGTCGCCCATGAGCACCGTAAAGATTTTATCAGCTTCGATAGAATCCTCTAAGCTAACTTGTAAAATCGTACGATTTTCAGGGTTCATTGTTGTTTCCCATAATTGTTCAGGGTTCATTTCACCTAAACCTTTGTAACGTTGAATTGTAATACCATCACGGCCTACTTCATCAAGCTTAGCTGTAAGTTCTGCATCAGAGTACACATACCAATGAGATTTGCCTTTTTTGATTTGGTATAAAGGCGGTTGTGCGATGTAGATATGGCCTTCTTCTACTAATGGTTTCATATAGCGGTAGAAGAATGTGAGAAGCAATGTACGGATGTGAGCACCGTCAACGTCCGCATCTGTCATGATGATGATCTTGTTATAACGGGATTTTGTAATATCGAATTCATCGCCAATGCCTGTACCGAATGCAGTAATCATGGAACGAATTTCGTTATTCGCTAAAATCTTATCAAGACGCGCTTTTTCTACGTTAAGGATCTTACCACGCAATGGCAAAATCGCTTGGTAACGACGATCGCGACCTTGTTTTGCAGAACCGCCCGCAGAATCACCTTCGACTAAATAAATTTCTGTCATAGATGTATCTTTTTCGGAGCAATCTGCCAATTTACCAGGAAGGCTGGATACTTCCAACGCATTTTTACGGCGTGTTAAGTCGCGGGCCTTACGAGCAGCCTCGCGAGCACGACTTGCCATCGTTGCTTTTTCGATGATTTTCTTCGCATCTTGTGGATGTTCTTCAAAGAATGTTTTAAGACCTTCAGATACGATAACATCGGTAATACCTTTAACTTCGCTATTGCCAAGTTTCGTTTTAGTTTGACCTTCGAACTGAGGTTCTAATACTTTCACAGACACAACCGCTGTCAAACCTTCACGTACATCCTCGCCGGAAAGATTGCTTTCATTTTCCTTGATTAAACCGGATTTACGGCCATAATCATTGAGGGTACGCGTCAAGGCAGCACGGAAACCGGATAGATGGGTACCGCCGTCAACAGTGTTGATGTTATTTACGAAGGACAACAAGTTTTCGCTGTAACTATCGTTGTATTGCAACGCCACGTCTACCACAACGTCATCCTTTGTATTTTCGATGTCTATAACAGTTGGGTTAACAACTTCCTTATTTTCGTTTAAGAATGTAATGAAAGAACTTAAACCACCTTCGTAATGAAAGCTTTCAATGCGAGGTTCCTCTTGGCGCAAATCGCTCAATGTGATGCGAAGGCCTTTGTTAAGGAATGCCAACTCTTGCAAGCGAATTTTCAATGTATCGAAATTAAACACCGTCGTTTCAAAAATTTCAGAATCTGGTTTGAAAATAACAGTCGTACCAGTACCTTCTGCCTTGCCAATTTCGTGCAATTCAGATGTTTTATGACCACGGGAAAAATCGATTTCTTGAATGATGCCATTTTGAGATACTTGAACCTTAGTCCATTCACTCAACGCATTGACTACGGAAATACCTACGCCGTGAAGGCCGCCGGACACCTTATAGCCGCCACCGCCGAATTTACCGCCAGCATGCAATTTTGTTAAAACCAACTCTACCGCAGACATGCCAGACTCATGCATTCCTGTTGGAATACCACGACCATCATCGACAACGGTAATACTATTATCTTCATTAATGGATACTTCGATATGCGTCGCATACCCTGCGAGCGCTTCGTCCACTGAATTGTCTACTACTTCATAAACGAGGTGATGCAAACCGCGAATGGACGTACTACCAATGTACATCCCTGGGCGTTTACGGACCGCGTCTAGACCCTCAAGAACTTGTATATTCTGAGCGCCATAATTTTCTTCAGCCATTAAACAAACTCCTCCTAACGACATAAACCGCAATATGCTAATACACAACACATATGCGGTGCTAAATTATCTCTTTATTATACTATAGATTGCTTATATCGTGAAAGCCCTATAATTTGCTACTTAAAAGCATATAAAACTCATCAATCCGTTTTTTAAGCGTTTTAAGTGATATACCAGATGCATACACACCATCATCTGTTACAATATACGTTTTTACCTTATCCTCGGGCACAATATATATAACCTCTGCGTCATAATGAGAAATGCCCGTCCTATGATGCTTACCAGACTCCGCATGAATCATCGTAAGAATTGAATTCATAGGGATACTAAAATTATCGCCAATATGTAAGTACATAAATATCCTTATTCTTTTGAGGTGGATGGGGAGTGCTTTCTCGCTCCACCGGCCGGGTCTGACTCCGCCCTGCGGGCTCCGCAGGGCCAAAGTCGCTGCGAAAGTACTCCCCATCCACCTCATACAGCCTAATGCTATTCCAATACACCCCTAAGCATATTTAGCTCTTTTTGTTTTTCCTCGCTCAAGAATTTTGATCGGTATTTATTACACAAGTTGATAACGTGCTGGTCTGTCAGTTCTTCAAGCCGTTTATGGGTGATGAGCATGGTGGCCATGTACATATGGTTTCGGCTCGTAGACCCATGGTAGACCTTATCTAAATAAAAATAAATCAATTCTCGCATAGCTATGGAAAAGTCTTTAAAGGTGCATTTGATGTATTGTTGAGCTTCGCTATATTTTATGTACGGATGTCGTCTGATTTGTGTTTTTATATCATTAATATGATTGCGATGCATTTCATATTCGCAGGACACACAATATTTTGTTTGCCTGCTCATCAACGTATGACAGCGCTCGCATCGATGATAGCCGTGTTCTAGCAAATAGACTTCCTTTTTGCGGCTGCTAATGAGCACCTTTCGAAACGGTTCTTTTAATGTATCTTCTGCTAAGCTTTCAACCATAGCATCAATGGATTTCATATCATCATTGGACAAGACGATTTTCGACATGTCGATATAGCCATCGATGTCGGGCATGTCTATTTTCAAAATTTCAGTTTTCACCGTTTCTTTCACATAGCTCTGCCGATGCATGATAAGGCCCATTTCAGTGATAATATCACTTTTGTAATATTCATTAATGGCCTTGAGGATGCGTTTTTGGTTCATCTTAACCTCTTGCATCCACTGCGAATTATCCGCGCTGAGCACAATTTTCGGAGGTTTGATGTCGATAATGCGCGTATGACCAGCATAAATGGGGCCCACCACATCACGCCAATGATGAATGAGTGTATTCAGTTTAAATTGTTCCAGTAAACCTAATTCATGTAGGCCACCAGGTAAGCACATTTCAAGGCTTTCCATAATGGATGTGCCCCTCCTGACATTGAATAAATTGAACACCTTGCATGTTTTCAAAATCATGTATATCCGTCGTGGTAATGACGGTTTGAATGCGTTTATGAATGAACTGCAACAAATTGTTCCGTCTCGCCTCGTCGAGCTCGCTCAACACATCGTCTAAAAGCAATACGGGATATTCGCCTACTTCGGATTTGATGAATTCTAATTCGCTCAGTTTTAGTGAAAGCACAGCCGTCCGCTGTTGCCCTTGGGATCCAAATTTTTTTAAATCGATAGCATCGGAAAAGAATCGTAAATCATCGCGATGAGGACCTACGCTTGTGGTCATGCGATGACGATCTTGAGGCAATGCCTCTTGCAGTAAATCGTAAAAGGCCTCCTTCGTGTACACCATATGACCCTCTTCCCCATATGGTTGTTCATAGCCTATGGTGAGATTTTCTAGTCCTCCCGTCAATTTACGATTCATCAAATCGATAAGCAAATTGATTTTCTTTAAACTTTCCATCCGTTTTTTTACGATGAAAGCCGCCATATCCGCCATTTGTACATCCCATTCAGCAAGAGGAATATTCTGTTTACCGCGATATTCCTTCAATAATGTATTCCGTTGTTGCAATAAACGATTATATTGCAATAATTGATGATAATAAGTAGCGCTCGTTTGGGATATTTCCATATCTAAAAATCTGCGACGACCCGATGGACTGCCCTTGATGAGCTGTAAATCCTCTGGGCAGAAGATGACCGTATTTAAAGTACCAATCAATTCCTTTTGCGAAATCTTAGTATCATTTAAGCGGATATCCTTAGGACCTTGTCGAAATAGCTTGATATTAACCTTTTGTGGTGTCTCCTTTTTCTCAAAGTTCACCACAATGCCCGCTTCATTAGCGTTAAATAAAAGCATATCCGACGTATCATTTGTGCGGTGGCTTTTACCAATGGTACCGACGTAAATAGCCTCTAAAATATTGGTTTTACCAGCCCCATTGGTACCGTACAAGACGATGATTTCAGGCTGCAAATCAAGGGTTAAATCCTTATAGTTGCGAAACTGGAACAATTGCAGTGAGTTAATTCTCACCGATTATGCCTCCTCTTTGGTAACGATGAATTCCACATCGAGGCCTTCTACACCAATCACATCGCCAACGCGACATTTTTTGCGTTTTTCTGTAACGATGGTGCCATTTAATGTCAGCACTTGATCATCGATAAGACCTTTTACTTGGCCCCCTGTTTCAATGACGCCTTCTAATTTAAGCAATTGATCGATTTGAATGTACTCCGTATGGATTGGTACAGGTTGTTGTTTCATAACGTCCTCCTATGGTGGACAAATTACAGAATTAAGAATTTGTACGAACAGGTGTTACTACGTAGGTATAGTTCGGATTATTATCTTGGCGAATCACAACAGGACCATTTTGTTTTAAATACATGTGGATGTTATCTCCTGTGCTATGACGCAAGATATCGGAAATATAACGACCATTAAAGGAAATCGTAAACGGTGTGCCCTTAAATTCCACAGGAATTTCTTCCTTCGCCATACCGATTTCAGCATTTTGGCTGGACAAAGTCACTTGTTCTTCGGACCAGTCATAGCGAATTACGTTGTAACTCATATCTTTTGCTAACAAGGATACACGATCAACAGCACCGGCAAAGTCCTTGCGGTCTACTACGGCACTAGAGTCGAATTGAGCAGGAATTACCTTTTCGTATTCTGGGTACGTGCCTTCGATTAAACGGGAAATAATGTAGATGGATTCGAACATGAATACGATTTGTGTGCGGTTCCAAATAATTTTAATAATAGAAGGGTTATCGGTTGGCAATAAACGAGATACTTCTGCCAAAGCCTTTGTTGGAATGATGACGCGCATAGGGGAGGTCGCAGGTTCATCGATAGTTACCTTTTTAACAGCCATACGATGAGTATCAGTAGCAACCATAGTCACTTCTTTGTCGTTTGCATCTTTGATTTCCAGCAAAGCACCAGCAAATACAGGGCGATCATCGTCGCTTGCTGCTGCATAGTTCGTAAGGTCGATAAGTTCTTTCATAGCTTGACTATCGATATTGACATAATCTTGGTCGTGAATTTGTTCTACTAAGGAGAAATCATCTGGATGCAAGGTTACTAAATTAAATTCAGAGGAACCGGATGTGATTTTTAGCGTATTGCCATCCTCAGGTTTGCTCAATTGAATCGTTTCACCTGGTAATTTGCGGATTAATTCTTGGAAATAACGAGAAGCAACCACTAATATACCTGGTTCTAAGATATCGGCGTCGATTGTTAATTTAATGCCCAATTCAAAATCGTTGCCTTGTAGTTCCACTTGATTGTTTTTTGTTGTTATATAAATGGAACCTGGTAGATTTGAACTTGTTTTATTTTGTGATACTTTTTGTAGAACGTTAATGGCTTTTTGGAGATTGGCCTTAGGGAATTTGATGTTCATAACGTAAATACTCTCCTTGTTTGTAATATTCGTTGTGCGATTTTCGTTGGTGCTCTATAGATAATCAACGATAGATCGGTTTTCTGATATGTTTTTGATTTGTTTGTTAGTTTAGTAGTATTTGTAGTAGGCGCTGTGAATGTGTGTACATGTGAAAGTTTTCTAGATTTCATGCGTTTCCACAGTTGTGGATAAGTATGTGTATACCTTGTTTTAGGTTATCCACATAATCACAGAAAATATTAAATTCCTCAATATCCACAGATTTATACACAACATATCCACAGAGTTATCCACACCCGTTTTAGTTGAGTGATGAAAGCTTTGATTTGATGTCTAGGATAATTTGTTTTGTTTCCGGATTCTTGTCGATTTCTTTACTGATCTTATCGTATGCATGCAAAATCGTCGTATGATCTCTGGAAAAAGCCGCTGCGATTTGTGGGTAGCTTTCATTAATCACATCGCGGCACAAATACATGGCAATTTGCCGTGGAAATGCGAACTGAGCCTTCCGTTTCTTGCCTAACAAATCTTGTTTCTTAATATTAAAATAGGTACTGATAAAGTCTTGAATGGACTCGATGTCGATAAGTGTTACCCGTTCCGTCGTGATGATATCGGATAATGTTTTCTTCGTGTACTCCAAATCGATGCTGCTGGTCCGTTGTTCTAAGGATGCAGTACCGATGAGTTTATTGAAAGCCCCTTGTAGTACGCGAATGTTTTCATCGAATTGCAACGCCACGTAGTTGATGGCATCATTGTCGATAACGAGATTACGATTCTTGTTGTTTTCCTTTTCAACGAGGGCTTTCAAAATGGCGATACGCGTTTCCAAATCTGGATTTTCCATGGTCGCCACATAGCCCGCTTGGAATCTAGAACGCAAGCGCTCTTCGAATTGATCCATGTCGTTTGGCATGGTATCGCTGGTGAGGACGATTTGCTTGTTATTGTCCAATAATTCATTGAAGGTGTTGAAAAACTCTGTTTTCGTGCCCTCTTTATTTTCCAAGAACTGAATATCATCGATGAGCAATACGTCGATGTTGCGGAACGTATTGCGGAACAACTCTCCTTGCCGCTTGCGTATGGATTCGATGAATAAATTCATGAACTTTTCGCTCGTTGTGCACATCACCTTGAGATTAGGATATCTTTCAACGATGGCATTGCCGATGGCGTGCATCAAATGCGTTTTACCGAGGCCCGATGGACCGTAAATAAAAAGCGGATTATAATCACCACCAGGATGTTCCGACACATTTTGGGCTGCTCCAAAAGGAATGCGGTTTGCATTGCCTGTAATATAATTATCAAATCGATACCCACTGTTGAGCTGTGATGATGACAAATCGATAGGAATATCCGTAGATTGCAACGTTTGCACCATTTGTGGCTGCTCTACAGGAAACATCGGTTCATCTGGAATTAACTCGTCCACCTCTTTACGCTGGATATACACAGGATCTGCGTACACCGGTGTGTAAAATTCCTCTTGATATGGAATCTCCTGCTTTGCAGGTTTAGAGGATTTTTTATCGATATTGTCCACGTCACTTATCACCGTATTTTCTATAGTATTCGTACTACTATTTTCTGCAGTATTCTCTGTGAAAGTATCTGCTACATGCGGTGCTGTTGGAACATCATCCTTTTGTGGAAACAGATCCAATAAAACCATATTTAATTCTTTGCCTGTCACTTGCTTGATGGCATCTGTTAACAACTTACTTACCGTTTGCTGAGATTCGATGACACTTTTTATAAAACTCTGCATAACCCCAATGTGTATAGAATTATTATCTATACTCATCGGTATGAGAGAAGTACTCAAACTTGAATAAATCGCAGGCGGCAGTGTTTGTTTTGCTACTTGTAATATACGTTCCCATATATCATTAATATCAGCTGCTTGCATTTTGTTCCTCTTGTGTATAACTTTTACTAAAAATGTGTATAACTTTCGTTATTATGTGCATAACTTATTCTAAAACTGTGGAAAAACCACAAACACCTGTGAATAACCTGTGCACAACTTGTGAATAAGAGAAAATAAAATTCCCTTCTAACCTTATAAATACTGAGTTTATACTATTCACAGGTTAAAAGAGAAAAAATGTGGATAACTTTTCTAAACTATCCGAAAAAAACTTATAAAAATATATATTTTTTACCAATTTCAATTATGATTGTACCAAAAATGAGGAAGATTGTCATTCAATCTGTGGATAACTTTTATGGAATTTGTTTATTTTCGTATTTTTGCGTAGGTCGGTAAGGTTATCATTTTTTTACTCCACCGGCCGGGTCTGTCTTCGCCCTACGGGCTCCGCAGGGCCAAAGTCGTAAAAAAATGATAACCTCACCTCTTTTGATCAAAAATAGTCAAAATAAACAAATTTCATATGGGTAGAAGGACACCGGCCGGGTCTGTCTTCGCCCTTCGGGCTCCGCAGGGACATAAGTAGGGTATTCCGGAAAATAGAACAGGCGTGTACTAATTCAAAATAGGTATGTGTATAGAGTGTTCCGAAAAATAGAACAGGCGTGTACTAATTCAAAATAGGTATGTGTATAGGGTGTTGTGAAAAATAGAACAGGCGTGTACTAATTCAAAATAGGTATGTATATAGGGTGTTCCAGAAATAGAACAGGCGTGTTCTATTTCAAAAGAGGTGTATGTGTGTTGCTCTAAAATAGTAGATTCTGTCTTCCCCACTAAGGGAAGGTGCGCGCAATCTGTTTCAATAAAAAAACAGGTATTTACTTGTTTGTTTTTAGTGATGCGAAACCGATAGGATGATCTTTGAATGCAATATAATTTGTTTGACGTTTTCATAGTTACAGTAGAATGAGGAAAGGGCCATGATTTTGCAGCGACTTTGGCCCTGCGGAGGCCGCAGGCCGTAGTCAGACCCGGCCGGTGGAGCGAAAAATTATGGCCCTTTCCTCATTACTAAATTATGAAAATGTTGACAGCAAACAAATTATATATTCAAAAATAGTGTGATATCGGTTTCGCACATACTAAAAATGCTAAGAAAACACCTGTTTTTTATTGACAGATTTGCGTTTTCCCTCTATAATTACCCTGTTATGGTATAAGTAAAACAAATATATAACGAGGAGGTGTTTTACTAATGAAACGTACATATCAACCAAATACTCTTTGGAGAAAACGTACCCATGGTTTCCGTGAACGCATGAAAACTATCGGTGGCCGTCTCGTATTAAAAAGAAGACGTGCTAAAGGCAGAAAACGCTTATCTGCATAATATAATGGCTCAGCAAGAGCTTTCAGAAAACTTGGCGCTCTTGCCAAGTTTTTCTATTCTATAGGACTCGGACGATACAATGGATTACCGCTTAGATAAAACGAGACGTATTATAAACAATAATGAATATCGCCTTGTGTATAAGCATGGTAAGTACGAGGTAGGACGCCTATGCGTGTTATATCGTATGCCTGTAGCGAAGCAAAAGACTCGTATCGGATTTGTGACGGGTAAAAAGGTGGGTTGTGCGGTTGAACGCAATCGAGCACGTCGCCTTATGAAAGAGGTGTATCGCCTCAATCAGCATCAAATTCGCGAAGGGTATCATATTGTTATCGTTGGACGTGGCCCTCTGAAGGACGCAACCTATGAACGAGCGGAAAAGGAAATACTGTACTTATTGCGTAAAAGCAAGCTCTTAGTATAATCCTATATAGGACCACAAGCATGGACAGCGCTATGCTTTGGTCCTATTCGCGTATTATGAGGTATATGGATTTGGTGGAAATGTCTTAGATACATACGCTAATCCAATCATGGTGAATTCTATGAAAGATACATGTATAACTGTATTAAATTGTATAAAACGAGGGATTACCTTTGTTTTATGGCTCGTTATTCGCTTCTATCAGATTGCCATTTCCCCTCTCAAACCGGGATGTTGCCGATATTATCCCACTTGTTCCGCATATACTCTGCAGGCTATTGAAAAATATGGTCCTTTGAAAGGTAGCTGGCTTGGGCTAAAACGCATTTTGCGTTGTCATCCATTCCACAAGGGCGGGTATGATCCCGTTCCTTAATTTGGTATTGGTGAAAGATAAGACTAGTACAACTTTCACAATTGACATTAGTTTGAGCGAGCACAGTTTTGGAAATGCCTGAGCATCTGTATGGATGAAATTTAGACCATACCATAACGATATATGGATGCGCGAAGAAACCCAATTTAGACCTGCACTCGAAGGAGAAACAATGGAAATTTTTAACTATTTAGTTGAATTTATGCGCACACTTGTGACATATGCTTTCAACTTCACTGACATGGTCGGCTTCCCAAGCTATGGGGTGGCTATTATCATCATTACTGTCATTATTAAAGCGATTTTAGCGCCGTTGACAGTAAAACAAATTAAATCTATGAAAGCAATGCAAGAGTTACAACCTCGCATGAAAGAGCTTCAAGAAAAATACAAAAACGACCCTCAACGTTTACAAGCTGAGATGGGTGCTATGTATAAAGAAATGGGCGTAAACCCATTGGCTGGCTGCTTGCCTTTATTGGTGCAAATGCCGTTCTTGATTGCTATTTTCTACGCATTGCAAGGATATCCTTACAATCCTGAATTCGAACATTTCTTATGGCTTCCTAGCCTTGGCGAATCAGATCCATACTACATTTTGCCAGTATTGAGTGCTTTGTCCACATGGCTTATGTCCCGACAAACTGGTATGGGTGCTAGTGGTGCCGCTGCACAACAACAAAAGATTATGCAAATCTTTATGCCATTGTTCATCGGTTACATTTCCTTGAACTTCCCATCTGGTCTTGTTATTTACTGGATTGTATCCAATGTGTTCCAATTGGTGCAACAACATTTTATTTACAAAGGCTTAGAAGCTAATAAATAGGAGGCACTATGGAATTTATCGATGTATCTGCTAAAACGATTGAAGATGCCATCGCTAAAGGGGTTGCAGAACTTTCTATAGATGGCCGTGAATTGGTAGAAACAAAGGTTATTGAACAACCTTCTAATGGTTTTTTAGGTATTGGCCGTAAACCAGCTGTGGTTCGTTTGTTCTATACAACGGTATCAGCTGCGGCTACGGAAGAAGAAAAAGAAGTCATCGCTGAGACTTCTGATGCTGTATCGGATGCGCCTGTTGCGACTGATGAACGCGATGTGGCTGAATCTGTTGATGATTCACCGGTATCTGTGAAAGCTAAACAAGAGCTTTCAAAAGAAACACAACAAATCATCGCTGAAAAAGGTAAGGAATTCCTTGAAAAGATGTTTGCTCAAATGGGCCTTATCGTGATGATTGAAAAGATGTTTACCAGTGATAAAATCACGTTCCAAGTACATGGTGAGGACCTTGGTATCTTGATTGGTAAACACGGTCAAACCCTTGATGCTATCCAATATTTAACGAATTTGGTGGCTCACAAAGAGGTGTCTGGCCATTGTCACATCGTGGTGGATGTGGAAAATTACCGCGCTCGTCGTGAAGAAACGTTGATCAATCTTGCAAAACGCCTTGCAGCTAAGGTAAAACGTAACCGTCAAAAGGTTTCCTTAGAACCTATGAATGCATTTGAACGCAAAATCATTCATACGGCGTTGCATGATGATAAACATATCGTCACAGAATCTGCTGGTGATGAACCATTCCGTCACATTGTGATTTCATATAAGAAATAATGATAGTAATGCCTGTATTCCGAGAACCTCCACCGGCCGGGTCTGACTCCGGCCTACGGCCTTCGCAGGGCCAAAGTCGGTTTCGGAATACTGGCATCACTTTTCTAATTTCTAATATAGGTACGGTGGAGGTTTTGGAACACCATCGTTATCGCAATCAATAAGTTATGGTGAAAGCTAACTTAAGGTAATCTTCGCATGGGTAAGATTGGTTTAGTTTAACTTTCACAGGCGAAGAAATTAAAGAGATTCGAAGTACGGAGATTTTTATGTATATAGATGATACAATAGCGGCCATTGCGACGCCGCCCGGCATCGGCGGGGTTGGTATTATTCGTGTTAGCGGCAAGGATAGTTTTCCTATTGTAAATAGCCTGTTCAAGAGCGCTGGCACGGTTCCGTTGATGGACCGCCAAAATAGAACGATTCAATACGGGACTATAGTAGATCCAGCGACGAACAAGACCATCGACGAGGTTCTTGTGTTATTAATGAAGGGCCCTCATTCTTATACTGCAGAAGACGTGGTAGAAATTCAGTGTCATGGCGGTATTGTGCCGGTTCGACAAATTCTAAAATTGCTCGTCAATCACGATGTGCGCATGGCAGAGGCCGGCGAATTTACGAAGCGCGCCTTTATGAACGGACGTATCGACCTCACCCAAGCGGAGGCGATCATTGATATTATTGAAGCAAAAACAGAGGACTCCCTTTCTCTCGCTGTATCGCAGCTGGACGGCACAGTTTCGTCCTTTGTAAAAGATGTACGTGAACAGCTTATCGCTATGATTGCTCATTTAGAGGTAACTATCGACTATCCAGAAGAAGATATCGAGGATGTAACAAGCCAAGAGGTTCGTGAACAGTTAGAGCCTATTTTGAAAGCTATGGATGAACTCTTGTCTACAGCGAACACAGGTCGCCTTATTCGCGACGGTATTACGACGGTTATTGTAGGCCGTCCAAATGCAGGTAAATCGAGCCTTATGAACGCTCTCTTGCGCGAAAACCGCGCTATTGTAACGGATATTCCGGGGACGACGCGGGACAGTATTGAAGAATATATGACCGTGGAAGGTATTTCTCTGCGCCTCATCGATACGGCAGGTATTCGAGATACACAAGATACGGTGGAAGCCCTCGGCGTGGAGCGTGCTCGTGATTATATTAACAAAGCAGATATCGTACTCTGTGTTATCGATGGGTCTACTCCATTAACCTCTGAAGAAATCGAAATTTTGACCTCTGTGAGCGGTTTGAATACCATCGTACTCCTTAATAAGTCCGATGTGGCACAAGTCGTTACAGACGAAACTATTAAAGAACACGGCACATTTTCAGCTATTGAGCGCATCAGTGCCAAAGATGGCGAAGGATCTGCAGTTCTCTCCAAATGGGTGCAAGAACTCGTCTATGGCGGTCGTGTAAAACAAGACAACAGCGCCATGATTAGTAACGTGCGCCATATCAGCCTCATGGAACAAGCAAAGGCTCAAGTAGAACAAGCCCTCTCCTCCATCGACATGGGCATGCCTGTGGACTTTGTAGCGACCGATTTGCGCAGCGCCTGGGAACTACTAGGCGACATCACGGGCGATACCATCCGTGAAAGTATGATTGACGAATTATTCAGTAGATTTTGTCTCGGTAAGTAATGTAGATGTGGAATGATGGCTTTCAAAAAACGACTTTGGCCCTGCGAAGGCCGCAGGCCGAAGTCAGACCCGGCCGGTGGAGTTTTTTGGAAGTTATCATTCCATATACCTTTCATAATAAGTAGTAAATATAAGGAAATTCATATGTACACAGTAGATAATTATGATGTCATCGTCATCGGTGGCGGTCATGCTGGTTGTGAGGCGGCCCTCGCCTGCGCTCGCATGGGTCATCGCACGTTGATGGCGACCATCAGTTTGGATAATATTGCACTTATGCCGTGCAACCCTGCCGTTGGCGGTCCTGGTAAAAGCCATCTTGTGTATGAGCTCGATGCGTTGGGCGGTCAAATGGGTATCAATGCGGATGCTACGGCCATTCAAATGCGTATGCTCAACATGGGTAAAGGCCCTGCCGTGCATTCCTTGCGCTGCCAATCGGATAAAATCAAATACCAACATTTGATGAAACAAACCTTGGAAAATACGGATAATCTCAATGTTAAGCAAATCATGGTTACGGAGCTCAAGGTTGAGGATGGCAAGGTAACGGGCATCGTTACTGAGCTTGGCGAATTCTATGGCGCTAAGGCAGTCATTCTTTGTACAGGGACCTATTTGAAAGGAAAAATCCTCATCGGCGATATCGACTATGTAGGTGGCCCAAATGGGCAACGGGTAGCGGAACAATTTTCTCAATCCCTACTAGATAATGGCGTTGAATTGATGCGCTTTAAGACTGGCACGCCAGCCCGCGTAGATAAACGGACGCTTAATATTGAAAATATGGCCGTTCAAGAAGGCGATGCACATCATCATGCCTTTTCCTTTATGGACGAATGGATCAACCGCAACGAAGATGTGTGCTGGTTGACGTATACGAATAAGGAAACGCATGAGATTATTAAAAGCAATATTCATCGTGCTCCTATGTACAGCGGTAAAATTGAAGGTGTTGGCCCGCGCTACTGCCCTTCCATCGAAGATAAGGTGGTGCGCTTTGCCGATAAAGAACGCCATCAATTATTCGTAGAACCAGAAGGAACGGGCACAAATGAAATGTATGTACAAGGCATGAGTACATCCCTTCCTATGGACGTACAATACGCATTCCTTCGCACCATTCCTGGTCTTGAAAATGTCGAAATCATGCGTCCTGCTTATGCTATTGAATACGATTGCTTGAACCCAACACAATTGACGCCAGCCCTTCAAGTGAAACATATTGAAGGCCTCTACTCTGCTGGTCAAGCTAATGGTACATCTGGCTATGAAGAAGCCGCTGCACAAGGTCTAATGGCTGGTATTAATGCTGCTTTATGGCTCAAAGGTAAGGAACCTTTCATCCTTGCTCGCTCCGAAGCATACATTGGCGTTCTCATCGATGATCTCGTAACAAAAGGTACCAACGAACCGTACCGCATGATGACAAGTCGCAGTGAATACCGTCTATTGCTTCGTCAAGACAATGCGGATATGCGCCTTACCGAAAAAGGTCGTGAAATCGGCCTTGTGAAAGACGATCGTTGGGCTAAATTTACAGCTAAAAAAGCGGCCATCGAAGAAGGCATGGAATTGTTGCGCAACACACCTGTCAATCCGTCCAAGGAAACGCAAGCCTTGCTTGAAAGCTTGGGTACAGCTCCTATCAAAACAGGCATCCACGCATATGATTTGGTAAAACGTAACGAACTCTCCTATGCTACCGTAGCTGATGCATTCGATTTGAAACGCTTTACACCTGACGTAGAAGAAGCTATGGATATTGCCATTACCTATGAAGGTTACATCAAAAAGCAAATGGAACAAGTTGAGAAGGTTCGCAAACTGGAAGAAAAAATTCTTCCAAAAGAATGGGATTATACAGAAATTAAAGGTATTTCCCTTGAAGCGCAACAAAAGCTCAACAAAATTCGCCCTCACTCCATCGGCCAAGCCAGCCGTATCTCTGGCGTATCCCCGGCGGACGTGTCTGTACTGTTGATTCAACTAGAACAATATAATAGAAGCAAATAAATATGTGATAACATAGAAAAAAGCTAGCTAATCGTTTGATTAACTAGCTTTTTTGTATTGGTTTAGGATGTATTAGCTTAATGGTTTAGACCAATCTTCTACATTTAAATGATTAACTCTTTTGAATTCTTTTGTATTGTTAGTTACAATAGTTAGACCTTTCGATTTAGCATGGCTAGCTATGAGTAAATCCATAGGACCAATAATTTTTCCTTGTGATTGTAAATCAGCTTTTATTTTCCCATATTCTTCAGCAGCATGGCTGTCGAAATCGACAATCTCTATAGGCGATAATAAAAGCGTTAGTGCTAGCCTATTTTTATCTTTGGCTTGGCTTTTTTCAACACCATGCATTAATTCGGCATATGTAATTGATGAAATACATATATCTGATGGATGATGTTTTAAAATCTTTTGTAGTACAACTTCTGGATCTTGTTTGATAGCATAAATACAAATATTCGTATCTAACATATACTTCATAAAGTTTCACGCTCCTGATGATCGATTTCTTCCCGTCCGTTACACATAAAATCATCTGTAAATAATGATAAGCCTGCTACAAAACCTGCCCACTCATCATCTTTTGGCATTAGTAAGACTATATTGCCTACTTTGTTGATGATTACTTCATCACCATTAAACCGATACTCTTTTGGTAATCGTACAGCCTGGCTACGGCCATTTTCAAATAGCTTTGCTGTGGTCATACACATCACCTCCTTGTTAATAGAAGTATATACCTTGATATATATTTTTACAAGTGTTATTTTTATATAGATAACAAATGAATTTTTGCATAAATATATGAATATTTATAACTATAGTATATGTAAAAGTAAAATTATGTACATTCTAGATGTACATAAGATGTACACACAGAAAAGACAAATTGCAAGACAAGATGAAGAGAATTTCATATAGGAAATAAAATTTGGAGTATAGTATTTGGTAAGTGTTAAAATACGAAGAATTATATTTGATAGTTAGATTTGAATGATTATATAGAATTAGAAATGAGTAGATTAAAAAGATGGAGTGATTTCTCAATAAAAAATATAATTGATAATAATTGAAATTCAGCTATACATCTTATTTTATATTATCAAAAATATTGAGTTAATTGAGAATATCGATTATGAGATCATAGTGTTATAAGTTTTTTATGAGTATCCCCTCTTTTTATAGGTTTATCTATGTTATAAATGAGAATATATTGAGAATATGGTATAATAGATACAAATATGACTCTTATATTTCGCCTGTATGCTCTTTTTTAAGTGCTTTATACATAAGTTATCCTAAAAACACCTAAACAGGTCTTACAGCGCAAATAAATGAATTTTAACCTGAATTACATACATATAGTTAGGAGCACCGATGAAAGAAAAATATGATGTGCCTATCGCTAGTGAATCTGAGTTTGTAGAATATATGCTTTCACAAATGGCAGCATTTGGATTGCCATGCACACTGCAGCAAGCAAAAGATTTCTACGTGTACTATGCACGCATGATTGAAACAAATAAATATCTTAACCTCACCGGTATTACGGATATGAAAGAAGTCGTGGTTAAGCACATGATTGATTCCCTATCTTGTTATGATCCGACAATTATCAATTCTGGATCCTCCATTATCGACGTAGGAACCGGTGCTGGTTTCCCTGGCATTCCCTTGGCCATCTATGACAGAACCTTGCTCGTGACCTTGTTTGACTCCCTCAAGAAACGCCTTACCTTCCTTGAGTCCGTTATCGACGAATTGCAATTGACGAACTGCAAGACCTTACATGGACGCGCTGAGGATTTGAGTCATCAGGACTATCGTGAAAGCTTTGATATCGCTACGAGTCGTGCCGTTGCAAGATTACCAATCCTATTAGAATGGACTGTGCCTTATGTTAAACAAGGCGGCTATGTTATCGCCTTAAAAGGCGCTATCTACGAAGAAGAAGTCGGCGAATCTGATAAAGCCCTCAGCACATTAAAAGCATCCATCGAAGATGTAAGAACCGTGACCTTACCGACACTAGACGATAAACGAGCTATCGTGTACATTAAGAAAACAGGAACAACACCTGGGAAATATCCGAGAAAACCAAAAGAGATAAAGGATAAACCGTTATTATAATATGCTACAATCTTTTTCATTAATGTAAGCAATCTAAAAACACCTTCCAAAAAGCCTCCACCGGCCGGGTCTGACTCCGGCCTATCGGCCTCCGCAGGGCCAAAGTCGTTTTTTGAAAGGTGTTTTTAGATTAAACTATATATTATAGGTAACAATAAATAGGAAAAGATTGTAGCATATTAACACTAACGGCTATATCGGAAACAAAACAGGGAACAAATCTATTTTGATTTGTTCCCTGTTCTTTTAAGATTTGCATATTATTTAATCACGTGTAATGTCTTATAAATGAATAAAAAGGAATGTCCTTCCAAAACCGACTTTGGCCCTGCGAAGCCCGAAGGGCGTAGTCAGACCCGGCCGGTGGAGGTTTTGGGAGGACATTCCGTTTACTGTTGTATTAAAAGTATTACACGTGATCAATAATATGCAAAGTCGTATCTATATCATTAAGCGGCATGATATGTACGCCTGCAGCGATTTTCTTGATTTGTTCCAAGGTTTCGATGGCGATTTCTGTACCCGCTTCTTTTCCGCCTTTTTCAACGCGGTCTAGAATGTCTTGGGTAAGGTTGATTCCAGGTACTTTTTCATGAAGGTATGTTGCCATTTTAAAGCTTTTAAGAGGAATTAAACCAAGCATAATAGGTACATTGAATTCAGACATTTTGTCGATATAGCGTTTAGCTTGTTCTAAATCATAGATAGGTTGTGTTTGCACAAAATGGGCACCATTTTTGATTTTAGCAGCTAGTTTTTGACGTTCGATTTCTAAATCAGGAGCACCAGGATTGCCTGTAGCGCCAATGTAGAAGTTCGTAGGTTCATCGAGGTCGTTACCTGCTAAATCTTTACCGCTGTTCAATGTTTTAGCAATATTTAGTAAGCCCATGCAGTCCACTTCAAATACGGATTGTGCGAATGGATGGTCTCCATGGTCCGGCTTATCGCCTGTCAGTGTCAAAATGTTATTAACACCAAGTGCTGCAGCACCGAGCAGTTCGGATTGTAAGCCTATGATGTTTCGGTCACGGCATGTGAGGTGGAAAATCGTTTCGATGCCTTCATTATGTTGCAATAAATAGGACAAGGAAATAGGGCTCATGCGCATTTTAGACATAGGGCTGTCCGCAATGTTTATGGCATCAACCTTGCCTTTTAGGCGCGCTGCTTGTTCGAAAACCTTTTGGGCAGAACTGCTTTTAGGTGGGTCCAATTCAACGGTGATGGTGAACTGGCCTTTTTGGTGTTTCTCACGTAATGTCATCATATACCTCTTATCTATTCTATGTATGGTGAAAGCCTCATATGCGTTATGTGAGCATTATTTTAGACTTTCACCATGAGTATTACCTATATTATATGCCTAGATTAGCCATTATTTCAAAGTTTCAAAGAAATCGTTCGCGTGGTTTACAGCCGCGATGCCGTCCTTGGCGTAAATATCTGCGCCCGCTTGGTCAGCGTAATCTTGGGATACTACGGCGCCACCAACCATGACCTTCGTTTTAAGGCCGGCTGCACGAATAGCAGCGATGGTATTGTCGATTTGAGGCATTGTGGTCGTCATCAAGGAACAAATGCCTACGAGAGCCGCCTTGTTGTCCTTAATGGCTTGTACGATGACCTCAGGGTCAACATCCTTGCCGAGATCGACGATTTTATAACCATTGTTTTCGAGCAATGCAGCTACGATATTCTTGCCTAAATCGTGAATATCGCCCTTAACAGTGGCTACAACAACGGTTCCTTTATCTAAACTGTCGCTGGCCGGAATGATTTCTTTGATAGTGTTGAAAGCAGCTTGCATCGTTTCGGCAGCGAGCATAACTTGTGGCAAGAATAATTTACCAGAACCGAATTTATCGCCTACTACGTTCATGGCTTCTGAAAGCCCTTTTTTTGTAATATCCAATGGGTCCATGCCGTCAGCTAATGCCTTTTTAACAAGTTCTACGATAGCTTCCTTTTCGCCTTGTTCTACACAAGTGCGGATATTAGCTAATGGGTCGTTGCTATCAAAGGATGCTTTATCTGGACCTTTTGGCGCCGCATTGCCTGGTGCTGTAGTTTCATCTTCGTAACCATATTCTTTTATGAATTCTGCAGAACCTGGGTCCCAACCAAGTAATGTGGTGCTTGATACAAATGCTTTTTTAGCTGCGTAGTTGAGCGGATTCATGATTGGTGTAGTCAAACCGGATGCAAGGGCCATTGTTAGGAATTGACCGTTTAGATATGGCCGTTGTGGCATGCCGAAGGAAATGTTGGATAAGCCCATAACAGTTGGGAAACCGAATTTTTCTTTATATAAACGCAATGTGCTAAGCGTTTGTCGTGCACTATCTTCGCCGCTGGCAAGTGTTAATACCAATGGATCAAGCAAGAGGTCGTGTGGTTGTAAACCATAGCCATATGCGCGATTTACGATGCTTTCAGCCAAAGCAACGCGATCCTCAGCCTTTTCAGGTAAATCGCCACTGCAGATTGGCAAGCAAAGTAATGCGGCACCATAGCGTTTAGCCAATGGCATAACGTGTGTGATGGACTCTTCTTCTCCATTTACAGAGTTGATAAGTGCACGGCCAGGATAGTTTTTAAGGGCTACCTCCATGGCTTTAGGATCCAATGTATCGATGGATAATGGCGTTTCTACAAGCATGGATAATTCGAAGATGGCTTTTTCCATCAAAGGTGTTTGATCCATACCGGCTACCCCCATATTCACATCGAGGATATCTGCACCTGCTTCTACTTGATCTAATGCGTCGCGTTTTACACGGATGAAAGAACCATCGCGTAACTCTTGAGCCAATACTTTTCGACCTGTTGGGTTGATACGTTCACCAATAATTAATGGCTTTACATTATGACCTAACTCAAGAAGTTTTGTACGGCTTGTAATCACCGTTTTAGGCTCAATATGAGCGCGTTCCTTAGGCGTATGTGCTTTTACAGCATCAGAAATCGATTGAATATGCGCTGGTGTTGTACCACAGCAGCCACCTACATAACTTGCACCTGCATCAACAATTGGAATCATCAATGGGCCCATGTCTTCTGCTGAAAGCGGAAATACCGTTTGTTTGTTAATGAGTTGTGGCATACCGGCGTTTGGTTGGCAGATGATTGGTAAATTAGTAACACTAGCGATTTTTTCGATAAGTGGTGTGATTTGTTCAGGTCCAAGAGAACAGTTAATACCGATGATATCGGCCCCCATTGCCTCTACGATAGTTGTGGCAACCTCTGGAGGTGTACCAGTTATGGTACGACCGTCTTCACTGAAAGAAAATTGACAGATAATTTGTACATCTTCTTTAGTCTTACCTGCTTCTTCACGAGCATCCAAAGATGCTAATAGAGCGGCACGCATTTCTTGTACGTCGATAATTGTTTCGATAATGATGAAATCAACGCCGCCTTCAATCAAAGCCTCTGCTTGTTCTCTATATGTATCATAAATAGAATCAAAGCTCATATTACCCAATGGTTGTAAAAACCGTCCTGTAGGGCCCATAGAACCGGCTACACGAGCGGATGGCTTGAACTCTGAAATTGCTTCTTTGGCAACCTTTACAGCTGCTATATTTATTTCTTTTACACGATCTTGTAAATCGTAATCTTCTAATTTAAGGCCGCATGCGCCAAATGTATTAGTAGTAATTACATCACTACCATGTTGTAAATATTGTGCGTGGATATTTTTTACCACTTCTGGTCGTTCCACGTTAAATAATTCTGGGCAATAACCCTCTTCTAGGCCTGCTGCTTGGAGCATTGTACCCATAGCGCCGTCAAAAATGTACATGTGAATCATCCTTTATATATAATAGATGCAATTATTGATATATGAACTCTGTGATGTCAGCCCGCCTTAAAGTATGTAAACATTAGAGCTGTGAATGAACATTTCTTTCTCGCTCCACCGGCCGGGTCTGTCTACGCCCTTCGGGCTCCGCAGGGCCAAAGTCGCTGCGAAAGTAATGTTTATTCACAATTATCTTTCTAAACCATCTATATGCGGGCTTTCAATCCACTAGTTCATTATAACAATTGCATCTTTTCGATATCATAAATAGATTGTTTCACGTGAAACATTTTTGATTGCACATGGGTACAATGGTACAGAATGGGTACAATGGTACAGATGTACAAGGTAATGTTTCACGTGAAACATAGTGTGTTAAAATTTTATTCTGTTGGTTGTGCTTTCATAGCTATCCCAGATGTTTCGGCTGTTGTTTTGCTTGTTTCTGGTTTTGTAGCCGGTGCTTTTTCTGGAAGTTTTCTTGATTGGCAATCTTTTTGTGAGCAAGAGCTACAACCTCGTTTTGTTGTCAAGCATTGATCTCCTGGCATTAAACCGATAATTGCTGTTACGGATTTTCTTGGAAATAATAAGAAGTTTTCTGTAACTTGTAGTCCGATTTGTTCGGTTTTGATGATTTTACCAAGTTCTGGTTGAATTTCTAAAGGCCAGTTGCCATAGCCTGGGCTGAAACGCCATGTAGGTGCATAACCTTGTTTCTTAGCAATGTTATTGATTACCTCGTTAACTTGGTCAGCCACTTGTTCAACAGCAGTTGTTGCAGCCGCATCTAGTAAGAGACCTACGGTGTAGTTGCCTTGTTTGAATAGCTGTTCACTACGTCTTTCAACGTCTTCACCGACCGTAACACCTAGCACATACACCTTCGTTGATTTTTCAAGATGTTTTTCAATGATGGATCCTTCAATTTTGAGCGGCGGATTACTTAAAATAACTTTATTTTCCGCATCGTAATCATATTCTTGGTAGACACCTTTTGGCGTCGCTAATAATTGGATTTCTTTACAAGCTTCGTCAACGAATTTTTCTGGAAAATCTTCGGCATGACGAAGTCCTGCATAACGCTTTACTTCATCCTTGTTGATGACGGGAAGCATTCCGTTATAAATGGGCATGTGAAACGCCTCCTTTAAAAATAAAATAGATTGTATGGTTAAAATGTTAAACCTATTAAAATACTGTCTTTTATAAGTATAAATATATCTATATATACTGTAAAGGCTATAGCTTCATATAATTTATTAAGGTGCGTCCATAGAAAAAAGTTATATGTAATTATTTTATACCTAATGGTGTAAATCTATTTAGTAATGATACATAATCAAATAAATTTATAAGCTCATATATCATGTTAGTGAACATATGTTTTTTTGAATGTTTCACGTGAAACATTCTTATTTGTTTTAGATTTTATTTGAAAAATGATGGTCACACCTATAAAGTTCTATTTCTTTTGCGTGCCCTATGTTATAATGAAATGAAATATTTTTGAACGTAAAGTTGAGGTGAATTTTGTGGGCAAAGTAATAGCGATTACTAATCAAAAAGGCGGTGTAGGCAAGACTACAACATCTGTTAATCTCAGTGCTTGTTTAGCTGATGCAGGCAAAAAGGTGTTATTAATAGATTTGGATCCGCAGGGTAATGCTAGTTCTGGATTAGGCATTGAAAAAGATGATTTGGAATTATGTGTTCACGATGTGTTGATAGATGGCGAAGACATTGCTAATGTTATTCAACCTACAATGCTTAAAAAGCTTTTTGTAGCGCCTGCAACGATTCAATTGGCTGGTGCTGAGGTAGAATTAGTAGGGATTGTTTCACGTGAAACAATTTTGAAAAAAGCCATTGCTTCTGTACGCGATGAGTATGATTTTATCATCATTGATTGCCCGCCATCTCTTGGTTTGCTAACTTTGAATGCTTTCACAGCTGCTGACAGTGTTTTGATTCCAATTCAAACTGAATTTTATGCCTTGGAAGGTGTTAGTCAACTTGTTAAGACGATTACAATCGTGCAACAAACATCTAATAAAGACCTTGTAATTGAAGGTGTGTTACTCACCATGTTTGATGGACGTACTAATTTGTCTGTCCAAGTGGCAGATGAGGTAAAATCGTTCTTTGGTACTAAGGTGTATAAAACAATTATTCCTCGAAATGTTCGCCTCAGTGAAGCACCAAGTTATGGGGAACCGATTATTGTGTATGATTCGAAATCAAAGGGTGCAGCTGTTTACACTAAATTAGCTAAAGAGGTTATTCGAGATTCTAAGAAAACGAAATAATTGGTATAGAATAGACTAAATAAATATGATTATGTAATGTAAGCACAAACTGTATATTGGTTTGTGCTGCATTTTATATATGCGGTGTGAAAGTACTAATAGATTGGGGTTAATTATGGCGATGAAACAGAAAAAGGAACGAAAAACATTAGCAGCAATGATAGGAGAACAGTCTATAGAGACGGCTTTACCTGAGCGTGAAGTTCACGAGTTGCCTATAGGGGATGTAATTCCTAATGAAGATCAACCACGTAAGAATTTTGATGAACAAAGTTTAGCTACTTTGGCTGAGTCCATTAAGAATCTAGGCATTTTTCAACCAATCGTCGTTCGCAAGCAAAAGGATAAATACCAAATCGTAGCCGGTGAGCGCCGCTATCGCGCTGCATTAATGGTGGGCCTAAAAACAGTACCTGTAGTTATAAAAAATTATAATACAGAGGAAATGACAGAAGTCGCTTTGGTAGAAAATCTCCAACGTGAAGGATTGGATCCGATTGAAGAAGCTTTGGCGTATCAAGGTTTGATGAATACGTATAAGCAAACTCAGGAGATGATTTCTGCACGCCTTGGACGTAGCCGTTCATATATTGCCAATATGATGCGCCTTTTGAAATTAGCTGCATCTGTTCAAAAAGATTTAATTGAAGGCGATTTAACTGTTGGTCAAGCTCGACCTTTGTTGGCTCTACGTAGTGCAGCGCAACAAGTAGAAGCAGCAGAGCGCATTAAAGAGAGCGAATTAAGCGCCCGCCAAGCAGAACAGCTCGTAAAAGCCATGATGTCTAAAAAGACTAAGGCTAAAGACACTACAGAGCCACATGATACAGCTGAGGTTCGCGCATTGGTAGATCGTTTAAAATTGAGCCTAGGTTCTCCAGTATCTATTAAATTTAGAGCCGGTAAGAAGGTACAAGGTAAAATTGAAATTGCCTTTAGCTCTGAAACTGAATTAGAACGTCTTATTGCATATATGGATGCTCAGGAGAGCACAGAACATGAAGAAACAATGGAGTTTCGCGTATAATGGAACAAACACCAAAGTCGAATCGCGTACATATCGGCTTTTTTGGCCGTTGTAATGCGGGTAAGTCGACCTTAATTAATATGCTAACGGATCAACCAGTATCCCTTGTGTCTGAAGTGGCAGGTACTACGACCGATCCCGTTAGCAAATCTATGGAAATGTTGCCTCTAGGCCCTGTGGTCATTACCGATACGGCGGGAATTGACGATACATCGGAACTGGGCGCTCTTCGCATTGGAAAATCCGAAGAAATTATCAAAAAAATCAATCTCGCTGTCTATGTGTTGCGTAATGATAAAGCACCCACTGCTGATGATATGATGTGGCTTAACAAGTTGAAACAAAACAATGTACCTATCGCATTATTCATCAATGAAATTAACGCTTTTGATAGTGAAAGCGCTCATGATAATGATAGCAATGGTAATGATACTAACCTAAATTATGTAGATGCGTATCCCGATTTGTCAGCTATTGCCACTGTCGTAGGCTCTACGGATTTTACATCGAATCGGGATCGTCTTACATTGCTCGATTTGCTAGGCGGGTTAACACCGCTCGATGTAGAAGGCGAGCAATCTCTATTACAAGGGTTAGTTGATCCAGGAGATACTATTATCTTGGTATGTCCTATTGATTCGGCGGCGCCAAAGGGTCGTCTAATCTTGCCACAAGTACAGACAATTCGTGAGATTTTGGACCATAAAGGCCTTGCCTTGGTGTGCCAAACAGAAGAGCTACCGACCATGCTCAGTAAGCTTTCACAAAAACCAAAACTCGTCATCACCGATTCGCAAGCCTTTGAAGCGGTGAATGCGTTGACGCCTGCGAATATTCCATTAACATCATTTTCCATCTTAATGGCTCGGTTCAAGGGAAAATTGCAGGATTTAGTAACGGGGGTGAAAGCCCTTAACAACTTGAAACCTGGTGCGCGTGTGCTCATCAGTGAGGGCTGCACACATCGTCGCCAATGCGATGATATTGGAACCGTTAAAATTCCGATGTGGCTCAAAAAGAAGGGGCATACGGATCTACAGCTTGAATTTACCAGCGGTGGCGCGTTCCCTAAGGATGTGAGCGGTTATGATCTTATCATCCATTGCGGGGCTTGTATGTTGACGCGTCGCGAGGTGTTACGACGCATTGATTGTGCCGTTGTGCAAGGTACGCCTATTGTGAATTATGGTGTACTTATTGCGTCATTACATGGTATACTAGAACGTGCTATTAGTCCGTTTATGGACGAATTAGATAGAAAGGGTTTTGAATGTTAGAATCTATACAACCCTATATCGGTGTATTAGGATGCGTATTAGCCGTTATTTTATTGGTATATTGCATTATCCTACACATTAGATTAGGGAGCTTAACGAAGAAGTTCAATTTCTTCATGCAAGGTGAAAATGGGGCTAGCCTAGAACGTAAACTTTCAGTAGAAATCACTGAAATTCGCGAGGCCGCAAAGGGATTGCAGGATATGATTGAGGAACAAACTCAAATTCGCAATATTCAAGGCAACACATTGCAAAAAATCGGCTTTAAGAAGTATAATGCATTTGATAACATCGGCAATGATTTGTCCTTTGCCCTTACATTGCTTGATGGTAATAATAATGGGGTTTGCATTTCCAGTATCTATGGCCGAAATGACTCTCGTATTTTCAGTAAACCAATTGTGAAAGGTAAAAGTCTCGTTAATCTTTCACAAGAGGAATTAGAAAGTTTAAATGAAGCGCTTGGAGAACGTACGAATGAGGAAGCGTTAGCGAGCGTTATCCATTCTCAATAGGCAAATCGCTTTGTTGTGTTCATATAGAGCGCACATGCATGATGAGTTGAAGAATGATTAAAAGTAAGGAAGGCATTTTGAAAGTACCAAGTATTTTGAGTTCTGTAGTGTCTCAGAATGGTGATAATTGCACCATTACATTGAGTCATAAACAAGCGAAGATTGTAGCTGTAGTGGCCGTAATCTTATTTGTAGCAGCACTTGTTTTATCCATTTGGGGCATTGCACGACAAGCAGAAATCGTTCAATTGCGTCAACAAACACAATTGCAAACAGAACAACTAAAACTGTTACAACAAAAAACAGAAGTGTTGGATAAGAAAATCCAAAACTTAAATCAAATTAGTGAAGAAAATAAACAAATGTTAAAGGGTGCTGAGTCCGGCACACCATCTCAAGGTGGTAGCGATGGCTCTGACCCAAAGCAGGAAGCCGCTAGCGATGAGACTAGTCCCACGCTAAGTGCGGCGCAACTTTCAGCAAGACTATCTAAATTAGATAAGGATGCACAAAAATTATTGGTTAGCTTCTACACGATGCGAAACATCTTGCGTGATGGTGGGGCTCAAGACATCGCTGCATTGCAACAATTGAACTACACCACAGGTTCTGGTGGATATACGAATAGTACAACGCCAAGCATCTGGCCAAGTAAGGGTGTTATTACATCCCCTTATGGCACTCGTGTCGATCCTGTGACCGGTGCTGCTAGCGCATTCCACGAAGGTGTTGATATCGCTGACGATTACGGCACACCTATCGTTGCTACTGCAGCGGGTACCGTAACATTTGCAGGCTACACCGAAGGCGGTTATGGTAACCTCGTAGAAATCGATCACGGCAACGGATTTGTGACTCGCTATGGCCACAATAGCGCCGTTCTCGTTACACCGGGCATGACCGTAAAACAAGGCCAAGTCATCGCTCTTATGGGTAGTACTGGTAAAAGTACTGGCGCACACGTACACTACGAAGTACGGATTAATGGATCCGCGGTTGATCCCATGGTATTTTTGCCAATTAGTAATTAAACATGCTATGTGAAAGGGAGTGTCCTCCAAAAACAACACGCTACTGCGCTTGCGCGGAGCCCGAAGTTGTTTTTGGAGGACACTCCTTTTCTACGCTATACATTAATTACTAAACTGGCGGGAGTGGGGAAGCTACTGCGCTTACGCGGAGCCCGAAATCGTCTTCGAACAGGGGGTATCCTTTTTGGCGTATTACTAATTACTAAACTGTCGGGAGTGGGGAAGCTACTGCGCTTATGCGGAGCCCGAAATCATTTTCCGGAGGGGGCTATCTTTTCTATCTAAATTTAGTTGACTAATTGGCATAAAATACCATTGTACAATTTAGGATAAAGAAGTGTACGAGATTGGCTTATATATGCCTTATAAAAAATTAGAACAGGCGTGTTCTAATTCTGAGTACCTAATATATGTGCCTTAAAAAATAGAACAGGCGTGTACTAATTCTGGGGACCTAGTATATGTGTTTTAAAATAGAACAGGCGTGTACTAATTCTGAGAATCTAGTATATGTGTTTTAAAAATAGAACAGGTGGGTTCTAATTCTTAGTACCTAATATATATGTCTTAAAAATAGAACAGGCCTGTTCTATTTTTTGGGATACACTATAAGGCACCTATGTAACAAGTATTCATTACATCTCTTCCCAAACGGCTGGGTTGGTAGTAATTCATATACCATAATTGGTACATGTTTATATACTGATGGTATAGATATCACATGTGGGATAATCCTTTTGGGTTGATAATAATATCTATTGGATATTGTATTGGTGTCTATTATTTTATAAGCATACATTATTGAAGTGCTAGATAGTAAGATGATGATGGGGTTCTAAATCCGACTTTGGCCCTGCGAAGGCCGAAGGCCGTAGTCAGACCTGGCCGGTGGAGGATTTAGGGCCCCATCATCATCTTGTTTGGCACCAATGTGTAGGTAATATAATTAATGGATCAATAGATATTATTATCTTATGCATAATTAGGATTGTCTTTCATGTGATATCTATTCCTTTTCGTCTATAAATATTGTACAATTATGGTATATGAACGGAGGTATATCTATGAAGGCCTATGTACAAGTTTATACCGGCGAAGGCAAGGGTAAAACGACGGCTGCTATCGGCCTCGCTATACGAGCTATAGGCGCTGGCAAAAAGGTTTTATTTTTACAGTTTATGAAGTCTAAAGTGTATAGTGAACATAATATTTTACCGACTCTCAAAAATATTACATTAGAAACTGTAGGTAAACCGTTTTTTATCATCAAGGAAGGCATGAAGAGCAAGGATGAGCTCGCCAAATGGGGTGATGAGGTGGTTGTATTTGAATCGGGAAATCCGCCTAAGGATTATGTAGCGCTTATTGAAAAGGGCTATGAACGCGCGTTAGAGGCTGTATCTAGCGGCGACTATGATTTGGTGGTTCTCGACGAATATAACATGGCTTTGTTCTTTGAACTCATTGATTGGAAAAAAACGGAGGCTCTATTAGAGGCTCGTAATCCGGAAACCGAAGTGGTATTTACGGGGCGCGGGGCACCGCAAGAACTTCTTGATGTGGCCGATCTTGTGACGGAAATGAAGGAAGTTAAGCATTATTACATGCAAGGTGTAATGGCTCGCAAGGGCATTGAAAATTAGAGTATACTTTCACAAATCCCATAACCTAAGGAGGTGATGTGGTTGAGTATAGTCGCTATTGTGGCACTCGTCGTAGTGCTTCTCATCGTAGCGCTGATCATGATTATCCTACTAACGCCAATCACATATAGCATCGAATGGAACGGCAGGACGCCGTACCGCGTAGAATTGTCGGTTAAATGGCTGTGGCGCGTATTGTCGCTGCATCTCGCATATTTTCAGGGCAAACCATTTTTTAAACAACTGTATGTATTAGGTATGCAGAAAATAGGCCCTGTGAAAGAATACGACGAATGGATTCAACAACGGGTTGATGACGAATATCAGAAGGCTGTTGACGAATTTGAAAATGATCCGATGGCTGCGCAGGCGGAAGCGATGATGAAAGCCATGCAAGGCGATGGCCAGGGCGGTACTGAACCGACTGAGCCGACGACTGTTGGTGCTTCTGGTGAAAGCCTAGATGCTTCGCGCAGTGCAGGGCAAACATCAGATGCACAAGGTAAACAGGTTCGCGTTGAACGTGTTGATACATCTAAGGATGATAATAAGGGTGCTGAAGCGCGGGCTGCACAATATGATTCAATTCGCGATAACCCGACGATGAAACCTGATGATGAAGTGGTAGAAAAGGTTACTTTCAATAGTGATGGCACCGTAAAAGAGAAGGTATTTACGAAAATAGACGGCTTGAAAGATAGCGTAAAATCGCGCTTTCAAAAACCAGATCCTAATGATCCGGTGGCTAGTTTTAAATCGAAAATTCCGACCTTTTGGTTCATGAAACATGTGACGAATACGGAATTGTGGCGTCAATTGTTGCTTGTTTCTAAGCGGTGTTATGACCATTCTAAACCACGAGATATCGCTGTAGAAGGGCGTATCGGCATCGGTGATCCTTTTAAGGGTGGCATGTTTGCTTCGATGTTGTACAGTATCTGGCCTGAACAGGCTGAACACATCGAGATTGATTATTTGAATTGGCATTTAGAAGGTAGCGGCCACATTAAAGGGCGCATTATTCTAGGCGCATTGGCATGGCACGGCACGCGATTCGTGCTTTCACAACCAATGCGTGCACTCATAGCTGAAACGGTCAAGGTCGTTTGGGTTAAGCGCAAAGAAAAGAAAGAATTAGAACGATTGAAAGCGGAACAAGCCGCTAACGCATAGTTGACATCAGTGGAGGTACTACGATGGAGAACAGTAACGTAAAAGAAAATTTAGAAGTCCTTTTTGAGAAGTTCAAAAATATGATTAAGGTGGAAACTGTAGTCGGTGAAGCGGTGCAAATCGGCGATACTACATTGGTTCCATTTGTGGACGTAACATTTGGTTTCGGCACTGGCACAAACCACAATACATCTGGCAAGAATCATGAATGTGGCGGCGGTGGCGGCGGCGCTCGTATGGAACCAAGCGCTGTGCTCGTAATCAAAGGCGAACGCATCGAGTTATTCAACATTAAAGGCAATCCTTACAGCAATAGCTTTGATCGCCTTATCGGCTTGGTGCCTGACCTCGTGTCCAAATTGAAATCCGATAAATACATCTATCTTAATGACGAACAATAATAGATAGTAAATTTTTAATAAGGGTTCATGATGAATTCATGGGCCCTTATTATTATTTAATAGTATACAATTTAATTATTAGATGCTATATCTCATCTATGATTTTTGAGGGTTTTTACTTGTGAAAGCAAGTTAGATTTGATATAGTAAAAATAGTGCATTACATGTTTGTGTAATGGAACTTTACTGTTCAGGAGGATCTCAAATGAAATTAACTAAAAAATTGACAACATTGGCTATCGTTGGTGCTATCTCCGCTACCACTGCTGTGGCAAGCGCTGCTAACATTGGTTTAGTGCAAATGAGTCAAGTTGTAAATAGCTATCCTGGTTACGGTGCACTCGACATGAAAATGCAACAAGTAGATGCACAATACCGTCCACAAATTGAAAAGAAAATGCAAGAAATTGACAAAATTAAAGATCAAGCTCAAGCAGAAGCAGAATTCAATAAATCCGTAGCTCCATTGTTACAAAAAGAAAATGACGAAGTGAATAAAATTGCACAACCTATGATGCAAAACATTCACAATGCTATCGAATCCGTTCGCGTTGAAAAGAAAATGGACGTTGTATTAGACGACCCATACACAATCCGCGCAGCTGATGCAAATAGTAACGTTGAAAATATTACAGATGAAGTAATTAAACGTCTAAAAAAATAATATTTTAATGTCGCTTTGGCGATAAGTAAAAAGACACCCTCCTAAAAACTCCACCGGCCGGGTCTGTTCCTTTGGAACAGGGCCAAAGTCGTTTTTAGGAGGGTGTCTTTTTTCTCTCTAAATTACATATAAAATATTATTTTTTTAGACTGTAGAGGAGAAAGGGACAAGGAGGGTTTAATTATGTCTATTATGCAGGTTTGTTGGAGTTTGATGCGGTATCCGCGATCTAAGGGGATTCCGTATATTATGGAGAATGGTACGTTTGATCAAGCGCTAGTTTTTATGTTGCGTTTGTTTGGCATTATGCTTGGTTTGTCGGTGGTGGAAAATGGTATCATATTTCTTATCACGCCTGTGACCATGCTAGATACGATTGTATCGATTTTAGGCTTTGTTTTTGCCTGGTTTTTCCTAAAAGGGCTTTGGTTGATATTGGCCCATTTTTATGTGAAAGCTATTAGTAATCGTGATCTTATGTTTAAGGATACGTTCATGGCCGTTTCGTATGCGATGGCCTTTGATTTACCTATAACTGTATTGTCCTTACTCGGTGCTGTACTCGTTATTGTATTGAGCCTTGCCGGAGCGGGTATGATTGCGTTTGGTGTTCAATTTATTTTAGGCCTCATTACGTTTGTATTGGCCCTATATTATATACTTTGTTCACTTGGATTATACCGCCAAATGTTAAAGACCACATCAATGCATATTATTATCATTGCTATTGTATATACTGTACTTTTAATAAGTGCATCTATGATGTTACGAGTATAGGTGAAAGTTATTTCATAAATATTAAACAATACAATACGTGAAAGCAAAAAAACGAGCTTAGAATAAATCCAGGCTCGTTTTATTTTATGTGCTAAATGGGCAGATAAAAAATTTAGTATTTTATTTAGTCAATCGATAACTCATGTCGAGGAGCATTTTTATTCTTTCAGTAGGCACAGAGCCATCCAAAGAAACGGTTAGCCAATTGGCCTTATTCATATGATAGGCTGCGTATATGCCTGGTTCCTTACGAAAGGCACCAATCATGGTGGGCTCGCATTTGATGTTTAAAACATCGATAGGCCGAATGTTTGACCATCCTAATTTATCGGTAGTAATATTCATGACTAGGGCGAACCATTTATGATTACTTTGATGGCGGTACACCTTGTAATGCGGGAACTGCGTCCAAGGCGTATTGGTGGTAGTATCCTCAAATTGATTGTGAATATAGGTTTCTAAATCTTCGCGTGTCATGTAAATCCTTCTTTCTCTCTTACATAATTAGTATATTCTCTTATGAAAGCAACTGCAAGCGATAATAATATATTCTATAGAAATACAGTTATGAAATTAAGATATTAGGACTAAGAATGTAAAAAAACACCTATATATGGTAATAGTTACTGTTTTATATAACTTACCACTTATAGGTGTTTTTTATATATAGACACTAAGGAGAGGAGGAGGTCATATCTATATAATCTTATTCAGGTTTATGAACGAGGTTTACGATGAATTCGCTATCTTCAACAAGCGTTGCTTGAATGTAGTTATCGCCATTAAATTCGAGAACTTCACCTGGTACGAGTACATGTTCCTCTGTTTCGTTAAGGAATACTTGAACAGTGCCCTTTACAACAGTAAAGATAACATTGGCTTCAGGATGATTATGTTTTTCTACCTTTTCGCCTGCTTTGCCACCTTTTTTTACGATTACATAATTAGGGCCTTGGAATAATAAACCTAGATCTTTTTTTACTGTGCCTGCCATGATGCTGCACCTCCTATATCTGAAAGTATATGAGTAATGATTTACCTTATGGTTCTATTATAACTGATATTTCTTATCAATTCTGTATCTATAGCTACACTTTTATAAGGAATTTTAAATTAGAACAGGCCTGTACTATTTTTAAGACACATATACTAGGTCCCTAGAAATAGAACAGGCCTGTTCTATTTGTTTAGACACATATACTAGATCTCCAGAATTAGAACACGCCTGTTCTATTTGTTTAGACACATATACTAGATCTCCAGAATTAGAACAGGCCTGTTCTATTTTTTTTAGACACATATACTAGATCCCCAGAATTAGAACACGCCTGTTCTATTTTTTAAACGCATATACTAGATCCCCGGAATTAGAACATGCCTGTTCTATTTTTTGAGATACATATACTAGGTCCCTAGAAATAGAACACGTCTGTTCTAATTTTTTTAGACGCATATATTAGGTGCCTAGAAATAGAACACGCCTGTTCTAATTTTTTTAGGCACATATATTGGATCATTAGAAATAAAAAACGCGAGTGTAAAATTTTACACCCGCGCTTTCGCCCATTTTCAGTCGTTTTTCGTCCGTTTTAGCGAATGAAATGGTATTTATTTTTTAGCGATTGTATATAATCGTGTGCCATTGTCTTCGGTGGTGATAAGCTCGAATTCAGGATCGATAGCTTTCACAAAGGCCTCGAACCATGTTTGGTATGCGAGCATCATAAATTTAGGATCAACACCTGCAGTGCGCCAGTAGCTAGCTTGTAAGCGGTGGTCGCCGACCCATGTGAAACGATCTGCGCTGTCCTCAACGATTTGGTCGCCGCCGTCGCAAGGCATGCCGTTTACATAGAAGTTTTGAAGGGCGTTGTAGATGGCTGGCGCCGTATGTTCTTCGAGGCTATCTTGGGCCACAACGCCGCATGCTTGACCTTGTACAGCGAAGGCATCGAGAATAGCGGTTACTACGTGAATAGCATTTTCATCAGCATTTGTATCGAGCATGTCTTTGATGAAAGCCGCTTCGCGGACGGATGCTATGTTGATTTGGTTGGAGAGCCAACCGTGAATGTTGTTGTGGTCGATAATGTTTTCCAATGGAATGCTAGGGTTAATTGGTTCGCCGTATGTATCTACGGAGATGGAATGTAATTCCTCAGCAAGGTCATCTACGACCTTTGTCGTTTTTTCAAGAATTAAGTTTTCACGCTCTACGAGCAATTGGATTTTGCGGTATAACCAGTAGTGAATGTGGCCTAAAAATGCGGACATGTGAAACTCCTTTATATTAATTATGCACCTTTGCGGGCAGTTTCTAGTTTGTTAAGTAAATCGTACACGTTGACGCCGTGGATTTCAGCGGCTTGCCATAGTGGTTCCATCGTAGAGGATGGGCAACCGAGGCAACCCATGCCGATGCTTTGTAGTACAGGTACTGTATTTGGATAGATGTCTACGATATCGCGGATGATTGTATCCGGTGTAATTGGTTGACCTGGTTCAAGGCGTGGCGTCTCAACCTCTGGATCATTGCCGTGACCTGGCAAGTTAACAATAGGTTCTGCTGCTTTCGCTTCTGTAGGAGCCCCTTCAAGGTCGCCTAGTACAGCTTCTTTGAAAGCCTCTAAGCCGATGCGGTCGATGAATTCACCCATTCGTTCGATTTGTGCATTTGCTTTGTAATATTCGATGATGCGGTCCACAAGTGCAAGGGCTTCTTTTTCTGTTGTTACCTCTGCAATGAGGTCGCCAATGCGTGGATGCGCACCGCCGCTGCCGCCAGCGTAGACGCTCCAGCCCTCAACAGAACCGATAACGCCAACGTCCTTCATGCGGCTTTCAGTACAAGAATTAATGCAGCCGGACACGCCGATTTTCATCTTGCTAGGCATTTCTTGGGACAAATATTTGCGTTCCAATTGCATGCCAAGATGCACGCTGTCTTGTTTAGCCCGTTTACAGAACGTTGTGCCAGGGCAAATCTTGACGCTGCGCACGCGGTTGGACACCATGTACGCCGGTTCCATGCCGAGCATTTCCCACGCTGCGTCTACGTCCTCAGCTTTCAAATTCGTAATCATAATGCGTTGGCTACCAGTTAGTTTAAGAACAGCGCCAAATTTGTTCGCCACATCAATGTATTTTTGCAATTGATCTGGTTGAATAAAACCCGCTGGAATGCGCGGTGTAATAGCATAACGGCGTTGGCCGTTTTTAATTCGTTGTAAATTTCCTGCGATTTGAGCCATTGTAATCCCCTCTAAATTGTAATGAACTACTTATATTCTATCATATATTTTCACTGTGAAAGTCTCTATTAGCACATGCTAGAGATGATGCGTTTCGACGGTGATGTACGTCCAAACGATACATGTTCTAGAGAGCTAGTAAGAGATCGTTATGAAATGATTGTTATCATCATTTCAAATTACATATACTAGTATAATTCATTTTACAATAAAATAATGTGTCCCAAGCTACAAAAAAGCAAAAATTTTTGACCCTGTTTCACGTGAAACTAAATACAAAAGTACGGCCCTAAACCTTGATTTGGGGTCGTTTTTTCATGGGGAAAAATATTATTCCTCTTTTTGAAACGAATTTGCTTGTCACGAGCCTCCTTTTGGAATGTATATAGGTGAAAGGAGGTGATCAGATGGCTGAACTAAAACGCACAAAGTTAGTGTTACGTTTTAATATCGGTACGGAAGAAAAACCGAAGTACAAAGACGTCACTTTCACACGCGTCGCTGAAGAAGCTACTGATGATGCGGTTAAAATCGTCGGTACCGCATTGGCTGGTCTCTATGAGAACACCATTGCTGACGTAATACGCGTCAACGAAGTATCCCTTGGTCATTAATGTGCTTTCACTCATAATAGTTAGCACATAATGGCTGCGTGAAGGTTCGTAGTAATCCAAACCCTGTGGACCTATCGCGATCATTCCCATCCTTATGTATATGAATTAGAAAGGAGTGCCCAACATGGCTGATAAACGTGTGGTATATCTTAAATTTGCTACAGTCGATGGTAAAAGCGCATCGATCACAATTAGTGGACCTCGCACTGGCCTTACTTTGGAGCAAGCTAAAACGGCAGCTAATGCGCTAGTAGCGAACAAGGTAATCTTAGGCTCTGGCGACGCTCCATTGGCAAGCTTTACCTCTGCCAGTGAAGTATCTACGCAAAGTAAAGATTTGCAATAAAACAACATATCGCTAATGCATAGATGACTCTATCCTGTCTGTGCCTAGCATAACTATCGCTGTTATGCGATGAATATCTTATCCCTGGTCATATGATAGCCTCGGAACCTGTCATATGACGCCTCCCAGCGGGCCACTCTTCGGAGTGGCCCATTTTGTTGTATAATGAACCTAGAATTATCTTGATGTAGGAGGAACGATGAAGGTTCTATACGATACAATTTTGAAAGCAACTTATACAGGTCGTCCCAATCGTTTTGTGGTGACCTTGGATCTTAATGGTGAAAGCGTACTTGCTCATTTACCAAATCCAGGTCGTATGTGGGAACTGTTATTTACAGGTGTTACGATGTACATCGTGCCTCATGATAAGCCTGATGCGAAGACGAAGTATCGCGTTGTAGGCATTGAACGTGATGGCGTTGTTATCATGCTCGATACGAATTATAGCAATGATGTAGCAGAGCATTTGATTGAAAACAAACTCATTCCTGGCTGGGAACAATGGCGCGTTGCACGGCGTGAATATACGGTAAAACTACATGGGGCGACATCACGCTTTGATTTACTCCTCACTAACGATGATGGTGAAGAATTCCTATTAGAGGTTAAGTCCTGTACCTTGTTCTCCAAGACCGGTGCCATGTTCCCCGATGCTATCACAGAACGGGGACGCAAGCATTTATTGCACTTACGGGAACTGCAAAATGAAGGCTACCATACGGGCGTATTATTCCTTGTACAATGGGACCAAGCTCAATGGTTCTTGCCGGACTACCATACGGATTTAGAATTTGCCACGACCTTTAAAGAAGTGGCCCCATATCTTGACTGGAAAGCCGTTGCTGTAGCGTGGGATGAGACTTTCACAATGCCTACCGTGACACGCGCTTGTACCTATCCGAGCTATGTTCTCGACAGCGAAGCGCACGACAGCGGCGTATACATCATGGTGATGCACCTTGACCATGAGCTAGATCTTGAAATCGGATCTAAGGGCATGATGCATTTTAATGCAGGTTATTACATGTATGTCGGCTCCGCCAAGGCGAACCTTACGAAACGCATTGAGCGCCATAAGAGAAAACGCAAGAAAATGCATTGGCACCTCGATTACTTCCGCGGCCATTGCGAAATGATTGCCGGCGTGCCTATTCGTACGAGCGGACTACCCCTTGAAAGCTGGAGCCTTACTCACGAACCATACCCATCCATGCCGAGCATGCCAGACCCTGATGATGTAGATGTGAGCGTCGAATGTGCTTTAGCTGATGCGGTGCGTACCATTTCCGAGTGGGACGTGCCAAAATTTGGCTGCTCCGACTGTGATTGCACGAGCCATTTGTTTGGTATGACTGAAAATCCAATACATAATAAGGCCTTTATGGATGTGGTAGAAGAATTTAGGATGAATCAACTGGATTCCATAATTGTTGAGAATTAATAAAGTAGCATATTTAAGATGTGTTAGTAGTTATTTCCAAAATGGAAATAACTACTGATGATATGCTGATAAAAGGACGTGTAAATCAATTTGATTTGCACGTCCTTTATATGTATTGAATTTGTATAATTTATTATTCTATATTTTAATTTACCTATTAGGTAAATTTCCATTTACAATTTGTTACAAAGGAGTATAATAGAATTAACCTAATAGGTAAATTATTATAGATGGCCATTTATATTGTATCTAGTCTCGTTAGATAGAGAGTCGGTGAGGCTAGAAGATTACCATTAGCCAAGGAGATACGCATATGAAAATTTATAGGAGTAAGACCTTTATAGCGATTCCACCAGGCATGACTATTAAAGAGGTTTTAGAAAATAGACATATGACTCAAAAAGAGTTGGCTTCTCGTATGGATATGAGTGAGAAACATATTAGTAAATTGATTAATGGTGAAGTACCTCTAACACAGGATGTAGCGTTACGTCTAGAACGTGTATTTGGCGTAGATGCAAGTTTCTGGAATGGTTTAGAAGCTGGATATAGAGAGAAAATACTAAAGGTAGAGTATGAAAATTCTATTGATGAGGAAATAAATTTTGCCAAGCCTTTTGGGTATGCTAAATTAGCTCGGTTGGGCATTGTACCAGAAACTAAAAAGAAAGCGGAACAAGTTAATAATTTACAAAAGTTTTTTGAGGTAGCATCTTTGAAAACTGTGGCTGATGAAATGGTTATGCCTTTGGTATATGAGAATATAAAGGATATGGATAAAGCAAAACAGAGTGCTATTTATACATTGGTACAAATTACAAAAGGTGAATCTCGATTTGTGGAGGTAAATCCTTATGATTGTGAATTACTTAAAGCCTTTATTCCTCAAATAAAAGAACTTTCACAAGAATCTTTGACTGTGGCTAAAGAGCCACTTAAAGATATGCTAGCGGCATCTGGTGTTATTATTGTATATTTGCCTATCATTGATGATATAAAATCTACATGTATTACGTATTCTAAGGGGAATGCCATTGTATTGGGAATACCAACAGCTGAAAATAAGAATTTTTGGCACTTATTAGATGAAGCTTTAAAAGGTTTGGTAGAGCGAGATCATCCTCATACGAGTCGTAAATATCGAAATAATGATCCTGTGACTGTAGTGAATTATTAAAAGGATGAAAGTCGTAATCAGTATGTGTAAGTATAGTTAGATGTGCATATGATAAAAGGACGTGTAAATCAATTTGATTTGCACGTCCTTTATATGTATTGAGACTTCTATATGAAGTTTATTTTTCTTCAATGGTTGTAGTGTGTTTCTTTTGTGTTTCTTTCATAATGATTGCTACCACTACGAGTACAGCTTCAAAGGCAACAACGACGATGTCTAGCGCAATCATATGGCCCCATGTGCTCGTGAGCCAACCCATGAATGGACCTGAGAAGAAAGAGAGGAAATAACTAGAAGCGCCTACAAGACCTGTAGCAAGACCAATTTGTTTATGGCTAACACCATCTTGTGCGATGGTATATCCAAGTACATAAATGGCATGAAGACCGATACCCATAATAGCACCAACGATATATAGTAATATGGATGCTTTAGGGATGAAGTGGAATATTAGAATACCGCAGATGGTATTTAGTAAAGCTAGTGCCACGATAGTTGGTTTACGACCAAATTTATCGGCGAAGAAACCTAGGATAACGCCGGAAAGGCCACCAATACCGTATACCATGCCAAAGAATTGGCCTGCTTCTGCGGCGCTAAAGCCTTTAAAGGTCATGAACAAATAAGGTCCCATAGAAGCAAAGCCCCAATAAGGTACAATGTTTAAGATTTGGATTAGAACAGCGAGCCATACAATTTTGTTAGTACCAACTGTCTTTACTGCTTCGATAAGATGCATACCTTTAACATCTGTAGAGCTATCAGTGTATTTTTTACGGAACCCAAAGTAAAGTAATGCACCGAACAGGGCTGTAACAATACCCATATTGAGTAGGCCTTGTGTCCAGTCTCCAGTTAAGGATAGACTATAGCCGTAATACGTAGGTCCAACATAAGCACCAATAGAGTAGAAGGTCATCATGAGACCATTGAGCATGGCTCGTGCAGCAGGGAAGATAGAGCCAGCAACAGAGTACATAACGATATTCCAAATACCTTCAGCCATGCCAAAGATGGTACGGGCTAAACCTACTTGAATAGCATCAGATGCTTTGGTAACGATTGCTGTCATAATACCTAAGAAAATCATACTAGATACGAGTAATCGTTTGCGCCCAAATCTATCTGCTAGATAACCTGCAGGAATATCGATGATGGCTTGTCCGAGTGTAAATATAGTACCAATGGTACCTACTTCAATAGGTGTTAATGCTAATTGAGCTGCGATGGCCTTTAAGCCTACGCTAAAGGATAGACGGTTAGCAGAATAGAAGGCATAACCTATAGCTAGTAGTAATAATTGTATCCAGATAATGGCTGGAATTTTGGGTAAGTGAAATTTTGAATTCTGATTATTCATATGTAACTCCTCTCTGTACATTCTATTTATAAAAGTCCATAGAATATAGAATAATGAATGAAAACAAAATTATTGTAACAAGGATAGATAGATTTTTAAATAGGTAATTACTATGGTGCAGGTATTCAATTCATAGTCGGATATTAGATTTATATTCATAATTGTGTTTAGGGATTACAATCCTTAAAGTGATAAAAAATCGGGTGAATTGGGATTGTAATCCTTAAACTTGTATATGTTAGAGTATTATACGGACCTATATAATCTTATATTTGAATCGGCATGAAAATTCTATTTACACAATAAAAAGAAATCATATAATCTGAATTGCTAAATTAGAAGTGTTTTGATAAATTTAGAATATAAAATGCTTTATGAATAAAAAATGAAAGTCGAAATTGTAATATAGTGAGGATATTATTATGATAACAATTGCGATTGGAGCAGCAGGAAGTTTTACTAGAGTTAGAGAATCTTTGTTTCCGTTTAATAAATCAATAAAATGTGATATTAGTGTTCTAATTAGTTTGGTATATGATTCTAATAGTTTCTTTAGTTCTAAGAATCAAGAAAGATTAGAAATTAGTCTTGCTGATAATGATGTAGATTGTTTAGACGATACAGATATAGAACGTGAGCGGATTAGGGAATATTTATATTGTTGTTGTCAAGATCTTGGGATAAAGTATCCGGAAGGTTTATTTAATTTGAGAGACAGTATTTTTTGGCCCAAAATACAAGACCATCTATTTAAGAGTATAGAAGAGTTTTTAGTTTTTGGAACGTATGCGAAGCAGCCATTAATTTCCACTGCTAGAAATGGTAATTATCGATTTTATGAATTGTTTGATTATTCGCCTGATGATAAAAAAGATAAGCTTGAAGAGTCTGATAGATATGTCCATCATAGATATATAAGTATGATACAAGATTTTGTAAAAAGGTTATATTCCACAACTAGAAATTTTAGGGGAATAAAATATATAGAACTGCCAAATAAGTATAAGGGGTTAGATAGTTCTAAAAGCAAATTAGATGGGCAAGATTATTTGGAGATGGGCTATAGGTTAGTTAAAAATCCAATAGGATATAGAGGAAATTGTGGTAGCGGTTTATTAGGAGAAGATAAAGATTTTATAGAAGCTAGTTTTGAAAATATTTTAGATAGTGAAGATAAAGAGATGTATTTAGTAAGAAATCAATCGCCTTTTATAGGATGTCCCTATCAATCAGTCGGTGTTTCTGAATTTGTATTTTTAGCTGATTTAATTGGAGCTTATATTTTTTCTAAAATATCTGATAATTCAAACACAAAAATACTTGAATCATTAGAAAATATAAGTTTGTACAGATCTTTATATTATGCTCTTGATATGCCAGAGAAACTATCAAAGAATACATCCTTAATTAACTGGTATCAGGGTGGATTTGAGATTTTACAGACATCTATTTCAGAATTTTATAATAGTGATTATTTTAATTGCTATTATAGATTAATAAAAGATAATCAATCTATTGATTGGTATCAAAGAGAGTCCTATGAGTCTTGGACAGCTGTATTAACACAGTTTTTTATATCTCATTGTACCCCTCAGGGACTAATATTATCATTAACAAATACTATAATAAAAATAAAAGAACAAGGATTTAAATATTATTTTGTTTATATTATTGATTTCCTAGACCAATGTATTTTTGAATTGATGAAACGTGATTATTTTTTACGTAGTTATTTTGACATAAAGCTTTTAAATCAATTGCTTGATGGTATAGTTGATTTTTATGGATATGTTAGAGATGCTTTATCAGAATCGTCATATTATTCTAATGAAATTATTTATGATTTAGTAGAGTCACATTTCCAATTTTTTGAGTTTATTAAGCGAAATAAAATTTGTGATTTTAATGATATTATTCTATGTCAGGACTTTTTACTTAATAGAGATATAAATAATTTAAAAGTTTTGGCTAAAGAATGTAAGAATTCTCAACTAAAGGCTATTAAGTATTCAAAATTTGAGAATGAAGAAGATATAGCAAAAGAGTTGCAAGGTTTCTTTTCGTTTATGTTGACTATAAGTAAAGCATTTGACGGTGAAAAAAATCTTAACTCTGATTTTAATCGATTGATGAAAACACAAATCCCAAAAGAGGAAATATATTTTTATTGGTTGATGTATTGTATAGATCAAAATGACCATAATACATTTGCTAAGCATATTGGAGTATATTTAGGAGAATTTAATAAAAATCTATTGAAGCCTTATTTTATATTTGATCTAATTGAGAGAATAAATAAGAAAAAGATAAGTAATAGAATTAATCATAAGCAATTACTAGTAATAGTTAAAGGTCTCTATTTGCTGTATTTTGAATATCTTACTTTAGAAAATTGGTATGTTTTAAGGACGTTTGTAAATAATATTTCATTAGAAGTCGCTATAAATTATGATGTTCTTAGATTAGTATATAAATATATGAGTTTTATTGCTTTGAAGTTTAATGATAAAAAATCAGTTGCGTTATATAAGAAGCAAATCTTAGAAAGTGAAAGAGAAACTACCGAATATAAAAAGACGAAACAATATTCTTATAATTGTTTATATCAGTATCTACAAATCTTAGATGCTATTGGAAAAACAGCGCGTATTGATGACTTGTATAAAAGACTTTGTGAACAGTTGATAGAAGAAAATAAATCTTTAATGATGAAAGGTAGCTCAAAGTTATTTCTATCATCTATTTATAGATATATAGATAACTAAACCTAAATATCTGCATCTATATAGTCTATACATTCACATAATATAGCCTTAACCCCTTAAAAATGCTATAATGATATGATGAATTGTAATCAGTGTTAGTAAAATGAGGTGAGATTGTGGCAGACCAACAATGGTCCCATGGGAATATTCATCCCGTTCAGATTGATAAAGAAATGAAGAACGCCTATATCGATTATGCGATGTCCGTAATCGTAATGCGTGCTCTTCCTGATGTGCGCGATGGCTTGAAACCAGTACATCGTCGTATTTTGTACGCGATGCACGAAACAGGCATGACGCCAAATAAACCGTACAAGAAATCCGCTCGTATCGTCGGTGACGTACTCGGTAAGTATCATCCACATGGTGATAGCTCCGTTTACGACGCAACGGTTCGTTTAGCGCAGGATTTCAATACGCGCTACCTCTTGGTAGACGGCCACGGTAACTTTGGTTCCATCGACGGCGATAGTGCCGCTGCGATGCGTTATACCGAAGTACGTATGGCGAAAATTACGCAAGAAATGCTCGCTGATATCGACAAGGAAACTGTTGATTTCATGCCGAACTATGATGAAAGCTTGCAAGAACCGACCGTATTGCCAGCGAAGATTCCAAATCTTCTCATCAATGGTTCCAGTGGTATCGCCGTAGGGATGGCGACAAATATTCCGCCGCACAACCTTAACGAGGTATGTAATGGCCTTGAAATGCTCATCGATAATCCAGATGTAACTGTGGACGAATTGATGACGCAAATCAAAGGTCCAGACTTCCCGACTGGGGCGCTCATTTTGGGCCGGGAAGGCATTAAAAAAGCGTACTCCACAGGTCGTGGCAGCGTAAAAATGCGCGCTCGTGCAACGATTGAAGAAATGGCGAAGGGCAAGCATAAAATCGTAGTGACTGAGATCCCATACCAAGTTAACAAGGCCCGCGTTATCGAAACGATTGCGAACTTGAGCCGCGATAAGGTCATCGATGGTATCACAGCACTTCGCGACGAATCTGACCGTCAAGGTTTGCGCATCGTTATCGAATTGCGCGCTGACGTGCAACCAGATATCGTTCTTAACAAATTATATAAACACACTCAACTTCAAGAATCTTTCGGCGTGATTATGTTGGCCCTCGTAGACGGTCATCCTCGCGTATTGAATTTGAAAGAAGTATTGGGTTACTACTTAGATCATCGCCTCGATGTTATCGTACGCCGTACTCAATTCGAGCTTAACAAAGCCGAAGCGCGTGCTCACATCTTGGAAGGCTTGTTGATTGCCCTCGACCACATCGATGAAGTTATCGCGACAATCCGCAGTTCTCAAACTGACGAAATCGCACGTAACGCATTGATGCAAAAATTCGGGCTTTCAGAAAAACAAGCAGTAGCCATCCTCGACATGCGTTTACGCCGTTTAACAGGCTTGGAACGCGAAAAAATCGAAGAGGAATACAAGGAATTGTTGGCATTGATCGAAGATTTGAAAGCTATCTTGGCTAGCGAAGCGCGTCAACGTCAAATCATCAAAGACGAACTGGAAGATATGAAGAAGAAATACGGCGACCCTCGTCGTTCTGAAATCACAATCGATACGTCTGACCTTGATGTAGAGGACCTCATCGCTGACGAAGAGATGGTTATTACCTTGACTAAACAAGGTTACATCAAACGCATGAATGCGAACGTATATCGCAACCAACATAAAGGTGGCGCTGGCGTTATCGGCATGAAGACGAAGGAAGACGATTATGTAACACAAATTATGCATGTTCGCACGCATAATACATTATTGTTCTTTACGTCCACAGGCCGTACATACCGCCTCAAAGCGTACGAAGTGCCAGAAGCAGGTTCCCGTAACTCTCGTGGTACTGCTATGGTCAACGTATTGCCACTCGCTGTAGGTGAATCCGTTACGACTATGATCGACCTTGAACGTATCCATGAAAATGTAAACTTATTCATGGTTACTGAATTCGGTGTTGTAAAACGTACGGCTATCGAAGAATACCGCAACATTCGTCGTTCTGGCCTCAATGCGATTAACCTTGACGATGGGGACCGCTTGATTTGCGTAATTGTAACCACAGGCAACCAAGATATCCTAATCGGTACGAAACTTGGCATGGCCATCCGTTGCAACGAAGAGGATGTTCGTCTCATGAAACGTGCGGCTCATGGTGTTCGTGGCATTAAGTTGAAAACTGGCGACGTTGTTGTAGGCGCTGGTGTTCTTGAGTCTGATGAAAGCGAAGCACAAGTGTTCACTATTTCCGAAGAGGGTTATGGTAAACGTAACGAAGCAGATGCGTACAATGTACAAAAACGCGGCGGCATCGGTACAAAGAACTTCCGCATTAACGATAAAACTGGCGATGTAGTAGCCGTTGAAGTCGTTCACAATGATGATGAAGTGATGCTCATTTCCGAACAAGGTAAAATCATTCGCTTTAACATGAATGACATTGCCGTTAAAAAAGGCAAAGCCATTTCTGGTGTGAAAACACAAAACCTCGACGAAGGTGATAAGGTAGCAAGCATTGCTGTAATTCCTGCATCTGAAATCGAAAGCGAAGACTAATATCGTATATGTCATATAGATTTATTTGTATTCTATATGCAAAGTAACGAAAATATACTATATCTAACATAGATATGCACAATTGGCGATCACCTAAGTGGTCGCCACTCGTGTTATACAGGACGAGCAGTTGCGTTATCTATTAGGCCCTGACGTTCTGTAGAGACCAAACCACAATCATGCCCATATATAGTTGAATGAATAAAGGATTGAATAGGAGAGAATGATGAAAAAATGGTTAGCTGCCATTATGGCAGCAGGATGTATATTTTTCGGTGGCTTTGGCGTAGCCAATGCTGCTGATTGGTACTACGTTGATGCGGACACAGACGATTCCGCGTGGTTTATCGATAACTCATCTGTGTTTAAAACAGATTCTATGGCGCGTATTTTGGTGAAAGCCAACAATGTAGAAGGTTATACCTATATCTACACTGTTGAAATTAATCGCCCAGATAGCACTTGGACAGAAGTGAACGCAACTGTGTATAGCCAATCTGGTGTACCGTTGTTGAGTAGCAATGAAAAACAAAAACCTGTAAAAATTGAGAAAGATACAATAGGATCAGAAGTAATGCAGGCCCTTTGGGGAAAATAATTTAATATAGATGTTTTGAAACCTCGCTCTGAATATTAGCATTCTGGTGTGGTATGTAGAAATGGATGGTGTCTAAAAATCCTCCACCGGCCGGGTCTGACTTCGGCCTACGGCCTTCGCAGGGCCAAAGTCGGTTTTTAGACACCATCCATTTCCCAACCTACCCTAGCAACATATTCAGAACGAGGTTTCTTTTTATTCTACATTAGCATTATTTTCCACAAAGGGCCGGGAAAGGGAAATACCGGCCGGGTCTGACTTCGGCCTACGGCCTTTGCAGGGACATAAGTAGGGTGTGAGCTAACAGAGGAGCGGAGCGACGCATGGGAGCCACACATCACTTAGTCCTGAACGTAAGATTTCGAGAATCGAAATCCACAGTGAGGGTAAAGTCGGTTTTTAGACACCATCCAGTTCCCAGCCTACCCTAGCAACATATTCAGAGCGAGGTTTCTTTTATTCTATATTAGTATTATTTTCTACAAAGGGCCGGAGAAGGAAGATATATTTTTATTTATTTATCGCCTAAATTGTATTAAAATTAGGGGAGAAATGTTCGCTTAGGGGAAAGGTGGTGTGGTATGCGTAGTTTTGATTATCGGTGGCTCGAGGATTGTCTGTGGGATGGTGAGGTTGTGTCGTTGCTTTCACAGATTCATGAGTATAAGGGGCGGCAGGATTTGTTTGTGTCTCAGCGGCCTAGTAGTGTAGCGCGGTTGGTAGATATTGCGAAGGTGCAGAGTGTGGAGTCGTCGAACCGGATTGAAGGGATTGTGACGACGAAGGCTCGGATTCGGTCGTTGGTGGCGGATAAGACGACGCCCCGTAATCGGGATGAGGAAGAGATTATGGGGTATCGCGATGTGTTGAATACGGTACACGAAAATTACGAGTATATCGATTTGACAAGGCAAATTGTACTGCAGTTGCATCGTGATTTGTATGCGTATTCCCACAAGGGGATTGGTGGACAATATAAAAATGTACAGAATTTGATAATTGAACGGCTTGCAGATGGTTCTGAGGTGGAGCGCTTTAAGCCCTTGGCACCTTATGAAACGCCGGCTGCTATAGATGACTTTTGCCATAGTATTAATGCGGTTCTTCAAGATAAATCAGTGAATCCATTGCTTGTGATTCCTGTATTTATACATGATTTTTTGTGTATTCATCCTTTCAATGACGGCAATGGGCGTATGAGCCGATTGCTGACGACGTTGCTCTTGTACCAAAATGGGTACATGATAGGTAAGTTTATTAGTTTAGAGCAAAAAATCGAGTGTACAAAGGACAGTTATTATGCGACGTTAGCTCAATCCGGTGCAGGTTGGCACACAGGCGATGAGGATGTAGTCCCTTTTGTCAAATATATGCTTCGCGTTATTTTGGCGGCCTATCGTGATTTTGAAAGCCGTATTGAATTGCTGACTACGTCGTTATCTGCAAAGGATCGTATAAAAATCATAATTAGTGCCACTATTGGTAAGATTACGAAATCTGGAATTCTTGAGAAACAACCAGATATAGCTGTATCTACTGTTGAAAAAGCATTAAAAGAACTTGTAGAAGAGGGCTTTATTGAGCGTCATGGTGTAGGACGAAGTACATTTTACGTAAAAGTATCGCAAAAAATTAGCTTTCACGCAAAATACATTTAATATATGGTATAATAAGTTAAATTTGATTTTATACGAGGTGAAATATATGAAAAAATTACTAGGTACATGTTTAGCTGCTGCTGCAATTTGCGCATTCGGTTTCGGTTCTGCTAGTGCTGTTAACTGGCAAGTATTTGGTCAAGATAGTGCAGGTATCACTTGGTCTATCGATCAAGATAGCGTTCAAAAAAGCGATAAAACTGCAACTGTAATGATCAAAGCTCAAGACTCTGAAGGGTACCACTTCATCGCAACTGAAGAATTCAACCACAAAAAGAAAACTGTAAAAGACCAAAAGGTTGTATTATATAACCCACAAGGTTACGCAGAACGTGAAGATAAAGTTGATGGCAAAGATCGTCCAGTTGTTGCTGGTTCCCCATCCGAAGCAGTTTACAACTTCTTATGGCCTCAACAAGCAAAACAAGGTAAAAAATAATATACACCTTATACGACAAAGCAGCTCGAAAGAGCTGCTTTTTTGTGTTTATATGCAGAGTATGAGTTTGAGTTATAGGACAAAACGTGTGGGTAAAAATCTTTATAACACTAGATAGACACTGATATGATAAGTGTTTTATCTTGTTTTGTAATTTAGTATAACGTAATATAGTATATCGTAATATACTATATTGTGTTATACTAAAGAAGATATAGATAGGATATTTGTTGCATAGCGTAATTTAGATTAACGAGGAGGTGCGATATGGTATTTGTAGGCCGTGAACATGAATTAGCTTCTCTGGAAGTGCAATATAATTCAAAACGTTTTGAATTGGCTATTGTGTATGGACGCCGTCGCGTGGGTAAGACGTATTTGTTGCACCACTTTTTGGCGTCTCATGATGGCGCGTATATGGTGGGCCTCGAATCTGGTGCGAGTAACAATTTAGAGGCGCTTTCACAAGCTGTATATCGTGCAACGGGGATGATTGAAACCGGTAAATTACAGTCCACGTTACCGAATTTTCCAACGATCACGGCGGCGTTGACCCATTTATTTGAGTATAGCTTAGACCATCGTTGTATATTTATTATCGACGAATATCCGTACTTGGCGGAATCGATTCCGTCCGTTTCGTCTGAGCTGCAGGCCTTGATTGATGCATATAAAAATCGATCTCAGTTAATGCTCATCTTGTGCGGTTCGTCCATGAGTTTTATGGAAAATCAGGTGCTAGGCCATAAGAGCCCTTTGTATGGTCGCCGCACGGCGCAGTATAAAATTAAACCGTTTACGTATATCGAGGCCCGTCAAATGGTACCTCATCTTTCCTATGAGGATAGTGCTATCGCCTTTGGTCTTACCGGTGGTGTGGCTGAATATTTATCATATTTTAGGGAAGAGAATTCTCTTGATGAAAGCATTATCTCCTTGTTTTTTACGCCTACAGGACGTCTTGTAGATGAGCCATCGAGTCTATTAAAGCAGGAATTACGGGAGCCGCGCCAGTATAATGCCATCCTCAGTGCTATCGCTAAGGGGGCCAGCCGTAATAACGAAATTGCTACTAAGGTAGATATGACGACGGGGGCATTGAATAATTATCTAAAAAGCCTTATTGATTTACAGATCATCGAAAAAATACATCCTGTTGGATCTAAGTCTAATAAAAGTATTTATACCATTAAAGATTCTATGTATACCTTTTGGTATCGTTTTGTAGAACCGAACCAAGGGGCCATTGAAAACTTTAATGGCAAACTTGTATATCGTCAATACGTTAAACCTATGCTTTCACATTTCATGGGACCCGTATTTGAAACGATGGCAGCACAATATGTACAGGCGCGCATTCACCGAGGCTCAGTTCCGTTCTTGCCACAACAAATAGGTCATTGGTGGGGCACGGATAGTGCAACGAAAAAGCAAGTTGAAATCGATGTAGTGGCCATGGCGGACATACAAGCGAATCCCAATGCATGGCCTGTACGTCATTTATTAGTGGGCGAGTGCAAATGGAAAAATGAACCGATTGGCCAAGATGTGCTGGGATCACTCATGGAAAAAGCCCGTGTATTTCACGGTGAACCATACTATTGGCTATTTAGCAAACGAGGGTTTGGATTTGTCTCAGACGATGAACGGGTAGAGCTCATCGATGTACCGATGATGTATGAACTTTAAAGTTTCCTGTTTATGAAGTCCAATAATCTTTCAATTCCTACTAGCCTAGTACGTTGATTGATGGCCTCCTTATTTGTTATGCTAGTAATATAGGAGAAATTAAAACTTTCACAATAGGTATGATTATACAGAACGAGGAGGTCCTCATGTCCCAATTTGAATTTATCGACAAACGCGTGCCAATCGCGCTCGACAACCCGTCCATTTACCACGATATTTCGAAGTGTAAGAATTGCACCTTGTGCCGTCGCGCTTGTGCCGATGTGATGAGCGTGCTCGATTATTACGATCTTGAATCAACTGGTGATGTGCCAATGTGCATCCACTGTGGTCAATGTGCGGCTGCCTGTCCATTCGATTCCATGCATGCTAGATCTGAGCTTGATAAGGTGAAAGCGGCTATTGCTGACCCTGACAAGATCGTTGTTATCCAAACGGCTCCGGCTGTGCGCGTGGCTATCGGCGAAGGCTTTGGCTACGAACCAGGCACATTCTTAGAAGGAAAAATGGTTAGTGCCCTTCGTAAATTGGGTGCTGATTATGTGGTTGATACGAACTTTGGTGCGGATTTGACTATTATGGAAGAAGCATCTGAGCTTGTAGATCGCCTAAAGAATGGCGGTACTATCCCTCAATTCACATCCTGTTGCCCTGCATGGGTGCGCTTTGCGGAAATCTATTTCCCTGAACTCATTCCAAACTTGTCTAGTACCCGTTCTTGCATTGCCATGGAGGCGGCCATGATCAAGACGTACTTTGCTGAGAAAAAGGGCATTAATCCGGCGAACATCGTGTCTGTCAGCGTTAACCCTTGTACGGCGAAGAAAGCAGAAACTAAGCGTGTTGAGGAAAACGCGGCGGCTCGTTATTACGATGATGAAAGCCTCGGCATGGATACGGATATTTCCATTACCACACGTGAATTCATTCGCTGGCTCAATGACGAAGGTGTTGATTTTGGCAGCTTAGAAGACTCTAAGTTCGATGATTTAATCGGCATGGAAACTGGTGCGTCCATCATCTTCGGTAATACGGGCGGCGTTATGGAAGCAGCTATGCGTACGGCGTATAAGCTCATCACTGACAAGGAACCACCTCCATATGCATTGACCCACCTCGAAGACGTTCGCGGCATGAACGGTGTTAAAGAAGCGACCGTACAACTTGGCGATGACGTGACATTGTCCGTTGCTGTTGTACACGGCGGCAAAAATACCCGTGATTTCCTCAACGCTTTGAAAGAAAATGGCAAACACTATGACTTTATCGAAGTTATGGCATGCCCAGGTGGTTGTATCGGTGGTGGTGGTCAACCACGCACTAAATTACCACAAGCCGTAAAAACAAAAGAAGCCCGCATTGGCGGACTTTACAAAGCTGATGAAGAATACAAATACGTGGCATCCTATGAAAACCCAGAAATCCAAGACCTATACAAAAACTTCTTGGGCGAACCATTAGGACATAAAGCACACGAACTACTTCATACACACTATACAGACCGTAGTGCACAACTAGGGGACCGCAAAGACGTGGTGCCTGAAACATGCCCTACATCACCTAAATACAAAGGGTAATTAGAGTAGAAGCCCCCATGGCATCCTAAAACCTCCACCGCCTAGACGGCTGGCGTAGCCAGCCTGGCAAAGTCGGTTTTAGAATACCATGGGGGCTTTCTCTGTGTGCGTTTACATAGAGGTACTGTGAGGGCATTGTTTTTCATTTATGGTAAGTAATTTACACGTATGTGATTGTATACTTGTCTTAAGGATGGTATTGTTATTTTGAATGGACCGAGTTGTATATACAAGGTTTGGTCAGTGTAGAGGTTAGTAAAGGGATTAAGAGCTATGATTGACGAACGGATTGTGGAGAATAATATTTTTAGTTTTGCAACGAATGAGTTGTCGCAGGATGCTTTTATTTGTTGGTGTTTGAATTGGATTAATATGTCTGTTCGTGATGATAATGAAAGTGGGCGGCAGTTTGGGGCTCAATTTTTATCTCGTTTGTTGAACGGGGCTTATGATGTATCTAAAGTTAATCGGGTATATATTTTTAGGCAGTTGCTTAATATTGATGTACTTGTATTGGTTCCAGAATTACAGGCGGCTTTAATTATTGAAGACAAAACATCATCACAGGAGCACGGTAATCAGATCAATCGATATAAATACTTGCTTTCAAAAACATTTGAATCAAATCAATACAATGGATTGGATATATATCAACATCTTTCAGATGATAAAAAGGAACAACAGCAAAAACGTGATGAGACTGCTTGCTGGGGCGCGGTGAATAGTATTCGATGGGCATTACGAGATGAACCGGGAGAATTGGATTTGTCAAAGTATACGATTCATACTGCGTATTTGAAGACGGATTGGTTCAATGATGATGACTGGAATACGGTTTGGGAACTGGAGAAGAATCCAAAGGTTAATACCTATGTGGATGGGCCAGAGTTCTTATCCTTGTTACTGTCTTGTCGTGAGTGGAATAATCCAATTTTAATGAGCTTTGTGGATTATTTGAGCTCTAAAATTAGGGCTACTATAGAGCATAGCTGTTTTTGGGAACACTATAAGGATATTGATGAGCATATTCGTTTTTATATTCAAGATACTGCGATTGCCCAACGGAGATTTTTGCAGACTGTATTTAATCAGCCAAATCATGAAGCACCATTTATGGTCGACTTGAAACAACATGTTGAGAATATTGACGATTCATATGTATATGGTCGCATAGACGATGCGTCTCAAACTCACACGATTCAGCATGGCAGCAGCTTTGGTACACCTTGGTCTTTGATGCATTTTTGGCCACGTTCTCTAGACCGAACTGTTGATGCCGATTATTGGGGCTTTCAAAATACAAGTGAGGATAATTTAACCGTTAAACCATATATGTTTTGGCGTGTTGATAAAATTAAAGAAGGTCCAGTATTGAGTTTGCGTTACTATACGTGGTGGGAAAAGGGCGCCGGTGATAATGGTGAAAGCAACACCTCCTCATATAAAACTCGTGTGTATAACTATATTAAAGAGCGTATATTACCATTAGAGAAGATTTCTGCCAAATTGGAGGCTATTAATGAGCTATATTGTTGTACAGCTGACAAGGGAGATATATGCTCTGAAGGTAATTTATATAAGCAATATGAAAACACTCTCTTGCAATTTAAATTACATAATATACTAATTGATTGGAATGATGAGGATAAACGGACAAAATTTATATCCTTAATACGTGAATTGAATGAAGAATTAACGCAGGAGATAGAAAACGTAGAATGGGATCTTGTGCGCAAAGGGGTGCTAAAGTAGAGGTGACCTTATGACAGAGGAAGAGTTATATAATCGTTATCATGAAATACACTCGACATATGTAGAGGTCAGATTTATTGATGGAGAGTCATTAATAGGTAGGTTGGATTCTTTTGTTTCTGGCGTAGATAATGAGCCCGATGAGACCTCGATATATGTTTGTAGTTACGAATTGTATGCTAGTGAAATTAGTGAAATAGTAGAGATTTCATGATGTATGAATAATAGTTTTCAAGGATTATAATTTTAGGGATAGTAATAGCATAGATTATAAAAGACTCGTATCACTTGTTGATATGTACCCTTTTTATTGCATACCCAGTAAAGGGGGTACATATCATAATCTAAGGTAGAGCTTTTTAATAGTATAAAATTAAGCAATGCAGTATTACTTATATAATCATTTCCTTAATTGTTGAAATAGCAAAAGTATAGTAGGGTTAGATACTATTTACGGAGTTAAAAAAGTAGATGAATAGTAAATGAATTAAATTGTTGACGTAAAATCTATAAACCCTTATAATAACTGTATCTTAAGAAAAATCATTTTCTTCCAGTATTTATCTATATCCATAGGCCTTGTGGATCAAATGGGAGCGAGTTTTTACCGTTTACGGTATTGAAACGCCACCGCAATATTTTTTGCAGCGTTAGTGAAGTCTTTAGAGTTGCAACAATACCTACCGTTTACGGTATTGAAACATTGTAAGATTTTTGCTTCCTAAACAAATGCCTAAATTACGTTGCAACAGTATTTATCGTTTACGGTATTGAAACTCTCTTACCAGCACCTCTCCATTAATCAGCCATACCGCAGTTGCAACAGTACTTACCGTTTACGGTATTGAAACCAGTCACATTAATCACGAATGTGTCTTTGGATGCAGACTTGTTGCAACAGTACCTACCGTTTACGGTATTGAAACTTTTCATCTCGCCAAGTCTCTGCTTTATCTTGAGACAGTTGCAACAGTACCTACCATTTACGGTATTGAAACCAGTTGTACTGTTTCTTCCCATTAGAATCTACAGTGTTTTTGCAACAATACTTACCGCTTATGGTATATGATATCTGGTTGAGCATTATTAAAACGAATTTTTATAATATTAATGGTATAAATCAAAATAGCCAGTACTGCGAAATGTGGTACTGGCTATTATTGTCTAATTTAATAGAAGGTATTTACTAATGTTAATAAACTAGTAAATCTAATATTTGGTTAGCATAAGTGGATTATTTATGTATATTACAAACTAAATTTGGCTATTAATGCATTTCCTATTATAATTGGTATAAAGTATTGTTCTGTGAAGGTTATATGAATTGGGAGATGTTAGAATGTGGAAATATGCTATAGGAGAAATGGATGAGATAACATATAAGGATTTAGCCTGTGAACTTATATGGATATTTTCTCATTCTGTAAATATAGAAGATATTAAATTGCTTAGTGGTGCTAAATATATAGCATCAGCAGTTATTAAAAAGCAACTAGGTAATCATATTCTAGAAATATTTACTCCATTATATAAATCTCATAATTCTGATAAATCATATTGTGGACTAAGTCAATTAGAGGTTGCTATTGATGGTAGGCATTATCTGATTAGTAGAACCTGGGTATGGTATTACGACTTTCACATTGTTTGTCCTTATATGGAAGATGATAGTTCGGATGTGTATGCTAATAAAACTGATGAACAACGTTTTTTATATGATTTGAAATTACTATGTGAACTTGCTCTAATGCTTTGTGGGGAAAATAATAATTGTAATTCGAGTCGTTATATAGTTCAGTATTACTTAGATTTGATTCATATGGTTGAAATAGGTGAGTTCAAGCTCAGTATGTTAGGTGTAGATTGGGATGATGAATATATGTCTAAATCAACACGTGATGATTATTATGATGAAAGTAAACTATACCAATCGGATTATAGTTATGATGAGGATGATGACTTTCCACCTGAATTTTGGGAAGCCGTATATAATATGATGGAGAAGTAGGAGATTAACATGATGAGAAATTTATTTGTAGTTATTATTATAACTATTAGTATGATGATTGTTCCTTGTGTATATGCTAGAACTTATGTTATACCCTTACAGACTGATGGTGCGATACATCATATAGATAAAGATTCTATTCAATTAGCTGGTCAAAATAGTCAATCAAGACAAATTAAGGTGACCACGGCTGTAAAAACAACAAAGTATTCAGATATAGCATATGTGACATATTTTTTTAATTATAATCTTCATACTAAAACTATTCAAAAAAAGCCAATAATTTTATATATGGGGACGAAGCAGCCTTATCAATATAATTCACCATATATAGATGTAAAAGTTGGTTCGGCTGATTATATATATGCAAACTATGCTTATTATAAAGAATTTGGAACTTATTTTTCAGAAGATATGATTCAAAAATATGGTACAACTGATTTAAGTTTAAACTAATATCTACTATAAATTTTCCCCAGTGATTACTTACTGGGGTTTTATTTTACATATTTAGATTATGAAAATAAGATGATACAATAAGTATATATATTAGGGTATCTGTGTAAGTGGAGGCATTATGTTAACGATTGCGCTCAATGAATATGGGGACTTTCATCATTTAGGACAAGATGAAGAGAATATAAAGACGATACATTTTATTGCTGGTATTGTGTATGATGATATGGATAATGAACAGGATGCTGAAAATGAAAGGATCCGGTTGGATCGTTTTTTCCGTGCTGTTGCAGAAGAGTCGCATAGTTTGTATCCACAAGGTTTTTTCGGCAAGCTCAAGGCTGATGAAGCTGAAAGAGAAAAAGGACGGGAAACATTCAATCCCGATGCCAAAAAAGATATGCGCATTTTGCGAGATGCCATTGATGCGGCATTGCCTGAATTTTTAGCACACGGTACGTATAATGGAGAAGAGCTTGTAGCAATGCCTCGTGTCGGTCATTACGCGATTGCGCTTACGCTTAAGAGTGAGGCTGGAAAAACTGAATATTTACAACCTTCTATGAGTAATCTGTTACATGACAAGGTTGCGAGTAATCTCTATTGGCACATGGCGGATGGGCTAGTGTCTCGTTTGGTGTTTACGAATCCTTTCGCGCTCGGTGTACAACGTGTGCGTTTGCAATTAGCTACACAAATGATAGATGTATTGGATTCGGAACGCGAACGTTTAATTGAGTATGCTCAATTAGGCTATACGCCATATGAGTACCAACATGAGCATGTAAAAAAAGAGGGGATTACATCCTATCAGGTGGCGAATGCCTTTGCATATAGAGCATCTTTGGATCGTCACATGGTGGAATCGAATCGTCCAGATTTGGATGTAAAGCTTCGCACAGTGTCCTTGTGTATGGAAGAGGATGACCCTGAATCAACGATTCGAAATGCATTTTTATACTTGGCTACCTATATTTGTACGAATTTTATTTACTACGGCGCAGATCGGGCAGCCAATGATGTCTTTAAATTCAAAAAATTGGTGGATTTTTCAAATAAATTGAATCCAGCGCATCAAAATTTATTGTTCGTATATGACGATATCGATACGTACTTTGAACAGGCAATGCAAGCCTATCTTAATGGCGATTATTTCGCGGCTTTATGTTATACCTATGATGCGTATAATTGTGAAAGCAAATTCCAATCTTATTACAAAACGAATTGGTTCCCATTTCTTGAGGAACTCATTCATAGCGCAGATGATCGCGTAGCGATTGAACGAGCTGTACAAGAGTTTGTAAATTATGCAAACCAAAGTCATATTGATGCGGGAAAATTACATTATGTATATGAGCAACTCAAATATGTGTTAGAAGATATTCAGCATCTCTCTAGCGTTGACAAACGCTTGGTATATGCTTTTTATGATGGTGGCGTAACGGCCTTTAATCACCTAGGTGAAAGCGACCTTGCCGTAGCGTGCTTTCAGAAATGTCAATCCTTGGCACATACCGTCCCATTAGAAACGTACATGCAAACTGTACGCCGTCGCGTTGTAGCAAAATTGGATAGTTATGCTTATGACGATGCGTTATCATTGGCTAACTACGTGGTAGAGTACGAGGAACAAATACAAGGATTGCGGGAAAAACTCAGCATGGATGACAAATCTATTAGCTTGGGGCAGGCCTATAGCCAGTTAGGTCAGGTGTATGCCTATTTGAAACGAGAAGAGGCAGAATCATACTTTGTGAAAGCGCTTTCCATATTCCAAGAGGGAACTGACGATTATTACCGTACATTGTCCTATTTATTGCACTATTATATTGATGCAGAAAAACAACGTGACTATGAAACATGGGCTCCAAAATACTTTGGAGGAGCCGTTAAGGTTTCCGATCAATTAACATATATTACGATCATGACAGATGATGACAAAGCAGTGCAGCATGAATCCTATACATTGTATGTGTATACCAAGGCGTTGTACCAATTCTATAAACATGCAGTAGGTAAAGATGTGACAAAACGTATCGTGGAACTAGGCAAAGAGGTTGGTCAAACGTTAAATTACTCTGTTAAAGGGCATCCATGGGAACTCATTTTTATCTATATGACGCTTTTAGGATATGAATGGAATTATATGACGGATGTTGAGTATTTCAAGGAATGTATTCGTAAAACCGTAGATAATCCAGGCCCAGCTATTCGTAATATTATGGCCTATGGTGAAATGCGCATCGCAGAACGTAAGGGGAATCAAAAATTATGTGATGCGATACGCAAAACATTAGAGCAAGATGTGAAGAATATTGAGCGGACTATGACGTATATGTTTAGATAAGTAATGGGAGATTACAATGATTACGATTGCACTAGATGAAAATGGCGATTTTGAGGGCTTTCAACAATTTGGACAGCCAGAACCTCTGTTCATAGCGGGTATAGTTTATGATGATAAGGGTCATGAAAATGATGCATGGAACGAGATGCAGCGCCTAGATGAGTATTTTCGCGCTGTGGCGAGTGAAGTAGAATGCCACTATCCTATTGATTTGCACATGAATCATAAAGGAACCAATGGATATAATGTTAAACGTATGAAAACGGAATTGCAGGCTACATTGCCGGAATTCTTTCAACAGGGAACGTATAAAAATAAGAAAATTGGTAAATATCCGCGTCATGGTAGCTATCGTATTGTGATGATGCTCAAGAGTGGCATTGGTAAATCCATCTTGAACCGCAAGTCTACTAGCATGCTTGTAAATGATGAATATGCCAGCAATCTCTATATGAATATGGCCTATTCCATCGTGTCGCGCCTCGTATTTCACAATCCTTATGATTTGCATGTATCCAAGGTTAAGTTTGACTTGGCAACGCGTCAGGTGCCTGTGAAAGCTGACGATACGGAGTTATGTAATAAATATACTAAGATAGGTTACAAGTATAAAAATGAAGAAGGAGATATTCGTTTTTTCCAAGTAGCTAACGATTATAACTATCGGGCCGCATTGGACCGAAAATTACTAGAAACGAATCGGTTAGATTTAGAGATTGACCGATTCTCTGTACGTTCTATTCTTTACTATGCGGATCAGGAGAAATCTAAGCAATACACATTCTTGTATTTAGCGGATACGATTTGTGCTATTCTCAACCACAACAAGGAAGGGCAAAGTGTTACCGAGTGGCAAGAATCCTTTGTAAAGCAAGCAACGCAACTTAACGGATCTAGCCAAAACCTCATCTTTATGTATGATGATATCGATATGGCCTATGAACAAGCCGTTACAGCGTATCAACAAAAGGACTATTTTAAGGCCCTTTCTGTTTTATTTGCTTCTAAACAAAGCCGTAGTGAGTTTAAAAACTATTATTGGGAACAATGGTTTCCAAAGATTGAAGAGTGGATTTCTCAAGTCAACGATGTGGATGCCATTGAAGAGGCAGTGCGTCAATTTGCGAAATATGCTAATTCCAATTTATTGAAACAAGATGAATTGGTGTATTTACATACCCATTTAAAACCATTAGTGGAAAAAACAAAAATCGATAAACGGAGCCAGTATATTTTTTATGATGCTAGCGTGACTGCTTATAACCATATAGGGGATAGCCAAATGGCAGAACAATGCTTTGAGATCTGCAAGCGTTTTGCTAAATACTGTCATGTAGAAGAATATTTGTTAACCCTTAAACGTCGTGTGGTTATGCTCAATGACCAGTATCGCTACGAAGAGGCGCTTTCACTAGCAAAAGAAATACTTGAATACGAGGACGAATTAGCATCGTTACGTCAATTATTGGTTGAGTCTGATGAAGAGGCTAGTATCAGTAAGGGGCGGGCCTTGAGCCAATGCGGCCAAGTATATGCGTATATACGCGACCCACAAGCAGAAACCTATTTCAAAGAAGCGTTAGCTCAGTTTGATGAACAATCCATCGATTATAACATTACCTTGTCTTATTTGCTTCATCATTATATTGACATGGATAATCGTGAAAGCTATGAACGATATGCACCGACTTATTTTGGCGGTCATGATGAGGTATGGGACCAATTCAAGTATCTAAAAGATATGACTGAAGATGCGCAAAAACAACAATCCTTCAAATTTGCATTTTATGTGTATATTAAGGCGCTGTACACCTTCTATTTGGATCAACTAAATTCAGAAAAACGCCGTGACCTGTTTAAGTGGGTTAAAAACTTACCAAAGAGTAGCAAATCTGAACACTTGAACGGCCATCCTTGGGAATTAATTTTTAAATACTTTGCCTTAATTGCTATTACATATAAAAAACAAGAACTAGCCGATGAATTTATACAGCTCACACAAACCATTGTGCAGGAACGAGCTGCGGCTATAGATAACATCATTGCTGGGTGTCTTGTTGAATACTATACATTGGTCGGGAATAACGAGTTGGCTGAAAAAGCAAAAGAATTGTTTACTAATCAACAATTACAAAATGATTATGAAAATATATTAGTGTATATGTTTAGATAGGGATTATATCTTTAAGGGGGAGAATGTTTTGGAACTGACAAAAACGCAAAAAGAGTATATACAGGATATAGTAGATCTTGTAAATTCTAATAAAAATTTAGATATATTTAATGAATGGGTTAGTCCGAATAATATATATGTAGCTTTTTGCTTTTTAAGTACTGGGAAAATTTTTTCTAAGTATCATACAGCCCCAAGGAATATATTGGAGGTAAATGGTTGTAAATCACCAGAAATTGATATATTAATGAAATCTATTTTACAAGGAATAATAGTAGGGTTTGTAAATATAAAAAAGATATTATTTACTGATACTTCATATGAAGAAGGAGTTAGAAAATTAATACTTTGGAAGGCTTCAGTAGATGAAATGTTAAATAGATATCCATATTTGCTCAGTACGTACTGTCAGTTTGCAGCTTTATATTATAATGCCTATGGGTGTTATTTAGCAGAGATTAAGCAGGATGTAGAGCAAGCTCAATCTAATTTTTTATTAGGAGCACTATACCAATTAATAGAATTAAGTTCATTAATATATAAGAAAAATGCTTTGGTTATAAAACAATGGATTAATAAAGGGTTAGGGACGATTTATAACTATAATTTAATTTGTTCAAATTGTAATCAAATTCATTATTTTTCTTCTAAAATCAGGCTATCTTTTATATTATCTTTTATTTGTAGCTATTTTCTAGCTTTTTATGATAATGATGTATTAGAAACTGTATATTGGAAGGAAGGTCAAGAATAT